>Ga0209541_10002166_pt1 | contig 37643 bp, 40 predicted proteins | sample RifCSPlowO2_01_FD_184027 | JGI IMG/M metagenome (GOLD analysis project Ga0209541, IMG submission 184027) | Groundwater microbial communities from Rifle, Colorado - Rifle CSP2_plank lowO2_0.1 (SPAdes) (version 2) | ecosystem: Environmental > Aquatic > Deep subsurface > Groundwater | place...
TATCCTTACTTTGCACCCCGATAAAATTTATCTTAAAACTCTATCTTCTGGAGTGGATTTTTTGGGATGGGTGCACTTTTTTGACCACAAGGTTTTAAGGACTTCCACTAAAAGGAGAATGTTGCAAAAGTTGAAGGATAAACAAAGCTCTGAAACGCTGAATTCTTATTTTGGTTTGTTGAGGCATGGAAATACGTGGAAAATAAGGGAAAATATATTACGAAATTTGCTTTTTTGAGCGTTTTAGGGTAAAGTAAAAAAAGCATTCAAATGTGCTTTTTATTTTGCAACTATGAGCAAAAACAACACCATCAAAAAATCTGATAAGAAATTTATACGGCGCGAAAAGGCTCGGATACGAGGTCTGTTTTTGGATGTTAAAAAACAAGAAGAAATGATATCGGAATTATACAGAAAGTTTTTACCACAGCCAAAAGTTGAAGGCGTAGCAGAGGTTGTAAAAATAGAAAAAGTAAAAGATGCACCAAAAGAAGATAAAAAACCAAAGACTAAGAAAACTAAAACCAAGTAAATTTTAATTAACAAATAACGGGACGAATTTGTAATTCGAAAAAATTCGTAATTCGTAGGAAAATTTCCGTAGAAATTTATGAAACGATCAACCACAAGACAAAACGGGAGAATAAATAAAAGGTGGAGAAGGAGCAGAAAGCTCAAAAAATAATTTGAAATTTAAAATTTACAATTTGAAATCAATTTGAAATACCTGAATTTGAAATTTCTCAAACACGACACGTTTTTAAATTAAAATATTTAAACATTTAGTATTGAATTCAAATTTCGAATTTCAAATTTCAAATTAACGCCATGACCATAAAAGAGATACACAATTTATTTACCCAAAAAGGAATTGAAGCGGATTTTCGTGGCAGAGAAGGAGTGCAAAAGTTGCTTGAAAGTAAAAAAGCAAAATTCCAGACATTGTCTTTAAAAGACCAGGAAGAATTTGATAAAGAAGCGTTGGAAAATCCTTACTTGGATTCGGGTGTTTATAATATTGCCGAAGATAAAGAAATAAAAAGAGTGTTGGTTGGAATTGATATTGGCCCCGAAGAAATTTTACTTGCCAAACAACTTGGTAATATTGACTTGGTTATTGCCCATCACCCAATTGGAAAGGGGCTGGCGCAATTGGCCGATGTCATGGAACTGCAGTGCGATGTATATAATTTTTACGGCGTGCCGATTAATGTTGCCGAAGGATTAATGAGAGAAAGGATTTCAGAAGTTGCCAGGGGAGTGAATTCTTCAAACCATCAAAGGCCAGTTGACACAGCTAGGATTTTGAATGTAAATTTAATGAATTCACATACTTCATCTGACAACATGGCCGCCAAATTTTTGAGGAATTTTATTGAAAACAAAAAATTTGAAAGAGTGGGAGACATTGTAAACGCTTTAAAAGAAATACCAGAATACAAAGAAGCGATGAAGATTGGCGTAGGTCCCAAAATTTTTGTGGGCTCGCCTGATCATCGATGCGGAAAAATTGCTTTGTCTGAAATTACAGGGGGCACAGAAGGCTCACCCAAGCTTTACGAAAAAATAGCTCAGGCGGGAATTGGGACGGTTATCGGTATGCACGTTTCAGAAGAGCATAAAAAAGAAGCCATGGCTGCCCACATTAATATTGTTATTGCCGGGCACATGTCTTCAGATTCTTTAGGGATGAATTTATTAATGGACGAATTGCAAAAACAGGGAATTGAAATTGTGGCATGTTCTGGGTTTACCAGATTTTCACGGGTTTAAAATTAAAGGTTTCAATGGCTCATACGCTAGCGTATGAGCCATTGTTTTTTTGCATTGTATTTGAAAACGGCATCAATTTGTGATAGTTTTACTCAAACGTGAATTTTGACCGAACCTTGTCAACTTAACAAAAGGTGCAATATGCAATTATGTGGAATTGATTTTGGAAATATTCTTGGCGCTTCAGGCGTCCAGGGATTTTTCGGTGAAGGATGGTGGTTTCACAACATTTACAAAATGTTGTGGAGAAAGCAGTTCGATTTTAGCGGCATGACGTTTGTCTCTAAAACTGTTACTTTGCGTCAGCGCAAGGGAAATGTGAAAGGGTTTTTGCCTTCATGGGCAAGGATAGACTTTTTTTCCGGCCACATGCTCAATGCCATGGGTTTGCCAAATCGAGGCATTGAGACGATAGTTACGGAAAACGAATGGCAAAAGCGTACAAAACCTTTTATGATTTCCATTGCTTCAGTGGAACCTATCACAGAGAAAAGGTTGGATGAGTTAAGTGAAATAATTCTGTGTTTGAAAATGTTTCAAAAAGGTTTTCGTGCGCCGTTTGGTTTGCAGATTAATTTGTCTTGCCCAAACACCGGACATAATTTAAGTGAGGTGATTAACGAATCTGAAGAAGCGTTAATTCGGGCAAGCTTTTTAAATGTTCCACTTATGCCAAAATACAGCATTGCCTCAGCTCCCATCCAGGCGATTATGGAGCTTAACAAAAACCCCTTTTGCCATGGCATTTGTGTGTCTAATACTTTGCCATTTGGCTTTGAGGGCATTGATTGGCAAAAAGTGTGGGGGACAAAAGTGTCTCCCTTGGCTCGCCTTGGTGGCGGAGGGCTATCTGGTAAAACGCTGTGTCCTTTGGTGTGTGAATGGATTGTTCGGCTGCGCGATGCCGGATTTACTAAGCCCATTAATGGCGGCGGCGGCATTCTTTGTGCCCAAGACGTAAAAAGATACCACAAAGCAGGTGCTTCGTCGGTTTTTTTGGGATCAGGAGCAACGCTTCGTCCCTGGAGAGTCCAGGAAATAATCCGTTGCGCAAACTCTTTAACCTGGAGGTGAATTATGAGCGAACTATATGAAGTTGAGGTTGATGCGCTTGCCAACCCGCATACCCATCTTCGGGAGGGCTATGGGGTCATGCAGTCGCTGGTTAAAAAGGCTATTGAAGGCGGCGCTGATGTTTTAGGTCCTATGCCCAATACCAGCGAAGGCCTGACCGATGCTACGCAGGTGCGCAATTACATTGAGACGGCAAAAATATTTGCCGATGGCAATGTTACTTTTATACCAATCGTGATGGTCAATGAACGCACCAACACTTACATTATTGATCAGTGTGTTGAACAGGGAATTGTTGACTGTAAAGTTTACCCGCTTGACAGGACAACAAAGTCCCATAATGGAGTCAGAAACTACCATCGGCTCATGGATGTTGTGCGTCACTGTGGGAAAGTTGGGATGAAATGCCATTTTCATCCAGAGCATCCCTCAATGAACTTTGACAACCGCGATGCCGAATTTGCCTTTTTGCCGATCTTGGACATGTTTTTGAACGAAACAGAGGCAATTATTGTTTCAGAACATGGCACTGATGCAAGATGCATTATCCATTGGAAAGAAATGGCCAAAAGCAGTCGATTTTTCGTAACGCTCACTGCTCATCATCTTTGCACAAACGAAGACGAGACATTTGGCGATGTTCGAGCGGTTTGCAAGCCTCCCATAAAGACCCGAATGGATCAATCTTCTTTAATCCAGTTGGTTAAAGAAAATAATCCCTGGGTCTTGGCAGGCCTTGACGATGCGGCTCATGACGCAAAAGCAAAGCATGTTAATCAAGGAAGATGTGCCCGTGGCGCTTACACGGCTCCATTCGGGCTTTGCTTGTATGCGCACGCGCTGGGCGATTTGCTTATGTCGCCTGAAGGAATAAAAACCTTTGTCAACTTTACCGGCCGTAATGCGCGGGCGCTCCACGGCCTTAGGCAGTCTCCCCGAAAAGTCACATTGGTTAAAAAACCATTTTTGATTCCTGCGTCATACCGAATTGGCACATGGTGGGTTGAGCCGTTTTGGGCGGGGCGGGAAATCGATTGGACGCTTTCTTATGTTTAGCGTCTCTTGCTCGTACACATCAGTGTGCGAGCTTTTTATTATATGTGTATAAAATGTGGATTATAAGTTGATTGTTTATGTGAATAAGTAAGACTTGACATACTTTTTTTAAAGTTTACAATGTAGAACGTGGGAGATGCGAGATTTTTTCTCAAGGACAAAATAATTCTTAATGGATCTGGTTTTTATGCGTGCATAGTTCCAATTGTCCGGGATTAGTTTAAACATAAGCTCTAAGAGCATTAGGAATTATAATCTTTCACAATAAATCAAAAACCGCTGGCTATGCTGGCGGTTTTTGATATACTAAAATAAAGGTCATGGGCATGGTTGCAACTGGCTCATAGAATTTTAATAATTAAAAGTATAATATAAAACATTAATATAATTTATATGGCTAATGTAAAACCAAAAACAAAAAAAGAAGGGAAATTAATCGGTAAAATAACCCATTACTTTTCTAATATTGAAGTCGGGGTCATCAAACTTTCAGCTCCGTTAAAATTAGGGGACGAGATTAGGATTGTCGGCGGAGAAAGTACGGACTTTAACCAAAAAGTTGATTCAATGCAGGTTGATCACAAAGAAGTAAAGTCGGCTAAAAAAGGAGATTCGGTGGGTCTGAAAGTTTCAGAAAAAGTCAGGGAGGATTACAAAGTTTATAAAGCATAAAAAGGCATTGACATTTGGCTGCAAACATATAAAATGGAAACCAACATGGATGGAAAAATTTTTTACGTCACAAAGCAAAAGCTTAATGAACTTAAAAAAGAATATGAAGATCTGATTGTTTTCGAGCGTAATAAAACTATTGGCGTGGAAGCGCCAAAAGTTTTAGAGTCTGAAGATATGAACCCGGAATTTGTAAGTTATCATGAGGACATGGAATCTTTGCGGGGTAGGATTGAAGAGTTAAAAAACATTATAGAAAATCATCAATTAATAAAGCTCCCTCCTAAAGAAAAACAGGTTTTTGTAGACATAGGGGCAAAAGTTACCTTGGATTTCGGAGGCAAAAAAGATGAGTTTATGGTTGTGGGAACTTTGGAAGCGAATCCGTCTTTGAATAAAATCAGCAACGAGTCTCCGGTTGGCAAAGCTATTTTGGGCCACAAAGTAGGTGATGAAGTTATTATTACTTCGCCCGAAACCATAAAATATAAAATAAAAAATATAAAGTACGAAATTAGTTAATATGCACAAAAAGCACCCGCGGGGTGCTTTTTGTTTTGGCTTTTTTGAGTGTATAATGGATAGAATTACTATTAAAATAAATAAAAATTATGTTTAGGGGCGTTAATAAAGTAATGAAGGCCTATATTTATTGGGATTTAGTAATAAATTCCGCATGGGGTTTATTGTCCCCAATTTTTGCCATTTTTATTGTCCAAGGCGTTGCTTTTGGCAATATCGCAAGAGGAGCTGAAATTGTCGGTTTTTCCGCCCTTTTTTACTGGGGGACAAAATCTATATTGCAAATACCAATTGGAAATTATTTAGATAAAAACCACGGAGAAATAGATGATTTTTGGTTTTATGTGATAGGCACTATTATTACCGCAATAGTCCCTTTCGGTTTTGCGTTTTCTTATCTGCCCTGGCATATTTATATCCTCCAGATACTTCATGCCATTGGGATGTCAATGCTTGTTCCCGCATCATATGCCATATTTATACGGCACACCGACAAGGGGCGTGAAGCATATGAAAGCGGGCTAGACAGCACTCTTTTGGGGCTTGGCGCGGGGGTTATGGGAGCTGTTGGCGGAGTAATGGTGGGGTATTTAGGATTTCAATTAATTTTTATTTTAACTGGAATCTTCACCTTAATTTCTGTGCTTTTTTTATTTCCAGTGCGCAAAGACATGCTGCCAAAAATTCCGCGCAATGTGCATGAATTTCCCGTCAAAAAAGATGCAGTGAAAAATATATGATCAACCAGGAACTCGCCAAAATTTTTAATGATATTGCCAGATTTTTAAGAATAGAAAATGTGGCGTTTAAACCCTATGCTTACGAAAAAGCAGCAATTTCTTTAGAAGATTTAAAAGATGATGTGGCGCAAATTTATATTCAAGGTGGTCGCAAGGCGCTGGAAGAAATTTCAGGAATTGGTAAAGCAATGTCAGATCACATTGAAGAATATATAAAAACCGGAAAAATAAAACTCTACGAAGAATTTAAAAAAGGCCTGCCGGTAAATATGGACGAACTAACGCGTGTTGAGGGACTGGGGCCGCGCAAAGTAAAAGTTTTGTACCAAAAGTTGGGCATTAAAAATTTAAAAGACTTGGAGAAAGCGGCCAAAAAGCACGAAATAGCGCCGCTTTTTGGATTTGGCGAAACTACTGAAAATAATATTTTGCAGGGTATAGAATTTTTAAAACACAGCAAGGGCAGATCGTTGTTGCAAGATATACTGCCGGTGGCAAGGGAAGTTTTGAAAGTTCTGGAACAGCTAAAAGAGGTTCAAAGGGCAAGTTTGGCGGGTTCTTTGCGAAGAAGAAAAGAAACCATTGGCGATGTGGATTTTTTGGTGGTTTCGAAAAATCCTAAAAAAACTATGGATTTTTTTGTGGCTTTGCCTGGCGTCCAGAAAATTTGGGGCAAGGGTGGCACAAAGGCGTCGGTTCATGTAAAAGGCGGTTTTGATATGGACTTGCGCGTTGTTCCTGAAAAAAGTTACGGATCGGCATTGCAGTATTTTACAGGGTCGCAGGCGCATAATATTGCGACAAGGAAAATTGCCATTGATAAAGGGCTTAAATTAAGCGAATATGGAGTATTTAAAGGATCAAAACAGATCGCTGGGAAAACAGAAGAAGATGTGTACAAAGCCATTGGTTTGCCTTATGTTGAGCCGGAACTCCGCGAAGACCAGGGAGAAATTGACGCGGCTTTGCATGGCGCTCTTCCCAAATTGATTGAATTAAAAAACATTAAGGGCGACTTGCACGTTCATTCAAACTGGGAAGAGGCTGATGGCGGCAAAAGTTCCATTGAGACGCTAGCTAAGCAAGCAATGGAGTTGGGGTATGAATATATAGGGATTTCTGACCATACTAAAGATTTAAAAGTTGAAACAAGTTTGAATGAAAAACAATTGTTACAAGAAAATGAGTATATTAAAAAATTAAATGCGAAATTTTTGGCAGAGGGCCAAAAATTTCGCATTTTACATGGCTGTGAGGCAAACATCAGAAAAGACGGCTCTATTGATATTGACGATGATGTGCTGGAGAAACTAGATTATGTAATTGCCAGCGTGCATTCAGTGTTTAAAATGGATAAATCCCAAATGACTAATCGCATTGAAAAAGCCATGCAAAATCCCAATGTTGATATTATTGGGCATCCTACAGGAAGAATTGTTAATCAAAGGGAAGAGTATCAAGTTGATTTTGATAAAATATTAAAAATTGCCAAGGAAACAGGCACCATTTTGGAAATTAATTCATCTTCCCGGCTGGACTTGCGGGATTTATATATAAGAAGGGCAAAAGCCGAAGGTGTGAAGATGGTTATTAACACCGATACGCACCAAAAAAATCAGATGTATTTAATGGAATATGGCGTAGCACAGGCGCGGAGGGGTTGGGCCGAAAAAGATGATATTATAAACACGTTACCAGTGGAACAATTATTAAAAAATTTAAAATAAAGTGCCGCAGGAAAAATCAGCCGGAGCCATAATTTATCGTATGATCAATGGAGTGCCTCACTTCCTGCTTTTGCATTACCCTTCGGGCCATTGGGAATTTGCCAAAGGGCACATTGAAAAAGGCGAAAAACCGGAAGATGCCGCCAAGCGGGAAATAGAAGAAGAAACGGGAATTAAAAACATAACTTTAACGCCCGGTTTTAAAGAATACTCAAAATACTTTTTTAAAAAAAGTTATGACCTGGAAGGCGAAGCCAAGAAAAAAGCGCCGTGGGTTTTTAAATTAGTTGTTTTTTATTTGGCCCAAACTAAAACTGAAGATGTAAAAATTTCCCATGAGCATGAAGGTTTTTTATGGTTGCCTATTGACGAGGCAGTTAAAAAATTAACTTTTAAAAATGCTAAAGAATTGCTAAAAAAAGCCCATGAGTTTATTATTTCAAGAAAAAATATATAACATTGTAAAAAAAATCCCCAAAGGGAAAGTTTTAACCTATAAGCAAGTGGCTAAAATGGCTGGCAGGCCCAATGCCTTTCGGGCGGTGGGGAATATTTTAAACAAAAATTATAATCCGGCGATTCCCTGCCACAGGGTTATAAGAAGCGATGGTAGGGTAGGTGGGTATAACAGGGGGGTTGCAATAAAAGTAAAGTTGCTTGAAAATGAAGGTGTGGTATTTTTTATGAATGTATTATATAATAATATAATTAAATAATTAATATTAATAAATTAAATATGATGGTAAATAACAAAATGTTATTTTTGCTCACCACTCTTTTGGCCCTCCTTGTTGTTTTGTTTATACAGACAGGCGGCACAGCAATGGTGGTGTAAAATGACGAGTAAAACAAAAAATCGCCTGAAGGCGATTTTTTGTTTATTTTACTTCTTTAATCTCTTCAACAACTTTTTGGAAAACTTCGGGATGTTTTTCAATTAATTGCGCTAAAATCTTTCTGTCAATTTCAATGTTTTTCTTTTTTAAACCATTGATAAGCCGGCTGTAATTGATTCCCAATGCCCTGGCGGCGGCATTAATTTGCAGCTGCCACAATTGCCTGAAGTCGCGTTTTTTTACTTTTCTGTCGCGGTAAGAAAAAGTCCAGGCGTGTCTCAATGCGTCTTTGGCTAGCTTGTATTTTGACTTTCTGCCCCACTTAAAACCCTTGGCTTGTTTTAACAAGTGCCTTCTGTGTTTATGGGCTGATAACCCCTTTTTTACACGAGTCATAATACTAATTTACGAATTATGCGAATGTTACGAATACGTCATTACTTGTGGCATTCGTATGCATTAGCATATTCGTATTATACTTGTAAAAATCTTTTAATTCTTTTGGTTTCCGACTTTGAAATTTGAATCCATTTTCGCCCTTTTCTTCTGTCTTGGCCGGTTTTTTTGGATCGGTAATGATTCTGGCCTGTCAGCCTTCTTAAAATCTTGCCCGTCTTTGTAATTTTGAAGCGCTTGGTTAACGCTTTTTTAGTCTTATTCATCGCTTCGCGGTATCGATGCTAATATACTAATGAATACTAATCATACAAATTCGTAAAACGTCATTGGTATAATTAGTAAATTCGTATATTGGTATCGATACTCTTTTACTGTTTTGAAATTATCATTGAAAATCCCCGCATTTCTTTTTTCAATTCTCTTTCCACTTTAATCGGGATTGATTTTTCCAGGGTTTCTTTAAAAATCTGAACCTTTTTTTTTGCAAATTCGGCCATTGCTTTTTCCCGTCCCTTCAAAACCAAGTTTATTTTTATTTTATCGCCTTCTTTCAGGAATTTTTCAGCTTGCTTTGCCCTTACTTCAATGTCGTGCGGAGAAATATTAAATCCAAGCTGTATTTCTTTTAGTTTTGATTCTTTGGTATTGGCTTTTATTTTCCGTTCTTTTTTTTGTTGGGAGTAAAGGTATTTTCCATGGTCTCCAATTCGGCACACGGGAGGCTCAACTTTTTCAGTCACCTGGATCAAGTCCAAACCTTTGGACTTAGCCAAATCAATGGCGGCAAATATGTTCATAACACCAAGCTGCGCGCCGGTTTCATCAATGACCCGCACCTCTTTTGCCTTTATGAAATTGTTGACTAATATTTTATCCAAATTCTTTCTCTTTTATATAAAATCTAATAGTCTACTTATTTTTGTCGGATTTAACTTAAAAAATCTTTTTATAAATTCTATTTTCTTTTTTAATAATTCTTTAGAATACTTTCCATTTCTTACCGTTAATTTATCCGCGTATTTAAGAATTAACTTGGCGCGCTCTTTTTTGTAGGTATGTAAATACGGAAATATCTGTTCTAAAAGCGGAAATGCTTTTTGAGCAACAATTCTATAAGTAAAAGTCTGAGTATGTTTATCGCTATATACCTTTTTGGGCAATATTTTTCCAGCTCCAACTGTTGTCAAAACCCATTCAAGCATTTTTTTATCGGAGTTATTTATTGAAACATGTACTTGCCTATACTCATCTTTATGTGCGCGCATTAAAGTTACTGTTCCTTCTCCATCTATTAAAGCAGCAATGTAAGCTGCATCAACGGGTTTTAGTTTTTTAACTTTATTATCCATCATATTGTGGAGATGGAGGAGTTGAATCCTCGTCTGAAAAGTTATTACAAAACAACTCTACAAGTTTGTCCCATCTTTAATTTAAAACATTGGATAAAAGATAGGCGAAATTCCAATGTTCTAGCTTTAGTTTGTTTCAGCAATTACTTTAAAGCTAAAATAATCACCTATCTCAATAATATAACACCCTTTTTCATTTATTGAGAATCAATGGAAAGGATGCAGCATTAAGCGAAAGCTAACGCTGGTTGCCTCTTATTAAATAAGTTAGCAATTATTGTTTTCTGGAAGTTTTTTGAGATTCCAGAATACTCAACTTGCATTGTTTTAAAGAACTAATCATCGAAACTTTCATCCCCTCGATAATTCGCGCTGAATATCCCTTTCTACATCCCTCTTTTTAATCTTTTCCTTTTTATCAAATTTCTTCTTTCCTTTTGCCAAGGCGAATTCGAGTTTTATCCTACCATTTTGTTCGTAAACTTTCAAGGGTATTAGTGAAAAACCCTTCTCATTTGCCCTGCCGGCTAAATAATCAATCTCTTTTTTGTTCAAAAGTAATTTCCGCGAGCGTTCAGGGTTGTAATCCGCCGGCGTGTTTTTGGGCTGATAGGGGGGGACTTTCGCGCCAATCAACTCTGGCTGATTGGCATGGAAAACAACATAAGATCCCGTCAAACTAATATGTCCGGTTTTTATAGATTTTACCTCTTGGCCTTGCAAAACCAAACCCGCCTCATATTTTTCAATGATTTCGTAGTCAAAATGGGCTTTTCTGTTTTCGCCGTAGATGTTCATATTGTTAATCTTAACCTACTATGTTATATAATAAAAGCAAGTTTTTTTCAAAGTTTTTTTGGAGGATTGGATCATGTCGTACGCGATTGTTTCCCATATTCTGGATGGATTCCATGGACAATGGAAACTTAAAGAAGTTCGTGCTCCATTTGAGTCCTTTGATGTTGCGGAAAAGAAACTAAGGGAATGGGGTTATTCCAAACAACAGGGCTATGAGCTTTACGATGTCCAGGATGTATGGCTTAGGGTTCAAGAACATGTCCGCAATGTTCCAAAGGATCAACCACAGTACTTTATTATGAAGGCTCAGATTTGCGAAATCCAACCTGGATAGTTGTTTATCCTGGCGATCACTTAATTGTCGCCAGGATTTTTATTATAAAAAACCTTTAATTTTAAGGTATTTTGTGATAAAATTTTTGAATGGCTAAAGAAAATATCATTATATCTTTGGGCGGATCGCTTGTCGCTCCAAACGAAATTGACACAGCTTTTTTGAAGGTTTTTAAAAAATCTATAATGAAAAATCTTAATTCAAAGAGATTTTTTATTTTCGTTGGCGGTGGGAAAATCTGCCGGAACTACCAAAAAGCCATGCTGGAATTTGGCGCGGATAATACGGAGCGGGATGTCATTGGCATTGATGTTTCAAGATTGAATGCGCGCGTTGTAAGGCAAGTTTTCAACGAAGCAGCATTTTTGGAAGTTGTTACCAATCCCACGAAAAAGGTAAATACAAAAAAAGATGTAGTGGTAGCAGCCGGCTGGAAGCCGGGTTGGTCCACCGATTACTGTGCGGTTACATTGGCTAAAAACATGGGGATAAAAACCATTGTTAACTTGACCAACATTGACTATGTTTATGACAAAGATCCAAAAAAGTTTAAAAATGCCAAAGCATTTAAGGAAATAAATTGGAGGGATTTTAGAAAAATTGTGGGTAACAAATGGAGTCCGGGATTATCAATGCCATTTGATCCGCGCGCTTCAAAAGACGCCGAAATTTTAAAAATCAAAGTGGTTTTAATAAACGGGCATCACTTAGACCGCTTTGAAAACTTTTTAAATAACAAGCCATTTATGGGTACAACTATTCAATGAAAGAGGAAATAAAAAAAATAGTTGAAAAAGCGATAAAAAAAGCTGGCTTTGAATTGCTGGAGTCCAAAGCACCTATTTTTAGTAAAATAGGTGCTCGGCCGAGCACTAAAATTAATTTTAGTGCTCTGGTTTCTGTTGACCAGCCAAAAGAAATAAGCCATGGAGACTACTCAACTAATGTTGCGCTGATTTTATCTAAAAAACTTGGAAAGCCTCCCATGGAAGTGGCGCAAAAAATTGCCGGCAGTATAAAAGGCAAAATGTTTGAAAAAGTTGAGGTGGCTCCGCCGGGATTTATAAATTTTCATCTTTCAAAAGATATTTTTGTTGAAAATATAAAAGAAATTTTAAAAAGTAAAAATTTTGGGAAAAACCAAAATTTAAAAAACCAGAAAGTAATTGTTGAATATACAGATCCCAATATTTTAAAAGAGTTTCATATCGGTCACTTAATGAGCAATGCTATTGGGGAATCATTGTCACGGATTTTTGAATTTAACGGAGGCAGTATTAAAAGGGCAAACTACCAAGGCGATATTGGTTTGCATGTGGCAAAAGCGATTTTTGGTAAAGTAAAGAACCCAAGTGAAAGCTGGCAAAATTGTTACGCTTTTGGATCAAAAGCGTATGAGGAAAACGAAAATGACAAAAAAGAAATAGAAGCCTTAAATAAAAAAATATACGAAAAGTCGGACAAAAATATTAATGCGTTGTATGAACAAGGAAGAAAAGAAAGTTTGGAAAAGTTTGAAGTATTATACAAAAAACTTGGTACAAGATTTGACTACTATTTTTTTGAAAGCCAAATTGCTGATATCGGCAAAAAAATTGTTAATGATAATTTGGGTAAGGTGTTTGAAAAAGGAGCCAATGGAGCAATTATTTTTAAGGGAGAAAAAGTAGGCCTTCATACCAGGGTTTTTATAAATTCTGAAGGGTTGCCCACATATGAAGCAAAAGACTTGGGCTTAGTTGAGTTTAAATACAGTAAATACAAGTACGATAAATCAGTGATTGTAACTGCAAATGAGCAGAATGAATATTTTAAGGTAATGCTATCAGCCTTAAAGCAGATTAAGCCCGCTTTATCAGAAAAAACAAAACATATAGGTCACGGGATGATGCGTTTGCCCGAAGGAAAAATGTCTTCTAGAACCGGCAAAGTGGTGACGGCGGAGTTTTTAATTGGTGAAGTAGAAAAAATGGTGGCAGAAAAAATAAAAGAAAGAAATTTATCAGATGCAGAGAAAAAAGAAATTATAGAAAAAGTGGCAATTGGGGCGGTAAAATACTCAATTTTAAAACAATCCATTGGAAGCGACATTATTTATGATTTTGAAAAATCTATTTCATTTGAAGGCGACTCCGGACCGTATTTGCAATACTCTTTTGCAAGGGCAAATTCTGTTTTAGAAAAAGCAAAAGCAGAAAAAGTAAAACCATCTTTGAAAAATCCTGCGCTAGTGAGCCAGTTGGAAAAAATGATGATGCATTTTGCTGAAATTATTGAAAAAGCTGGCAAAGAATTTGAGCCGCATTTTATTATTTTGTATTTGACCGAATTGGCGCGGGAATTTAATAATTACTATGCCAATAATAAAATTGTGGACAAAGCAGACGAATGTTCACCATACAAAGTGGCGCTCGCCCAGGCATTTTCAATCATTATGAAAAACGGATTATGGTTGCTGGGAATTTCCGCGCCTAACAAAATGTAAAGTATCGATGCTAATATACTAATGAATACTAATTATACTAATGGTGAAGTAAAAGAAGATGGCAAGCTAATTTACCCAGAGTTGTCATATATTCTTACTGGCATTTGTTTTGATACTCACAATGCGAGTGGAAGATTTGCAAGGGAAAAACAGTACTGTGATTTAATTGAGCAAAAACTAAAAGAGAAAAAAATAAGTTATATCCGTGAATTTGATATCGGGAATGGTAATATTGTAGATTTTGTAGTAGAAGATAAGGTTATTTTAGAGGCTAAGGCAAAAAGATTAGTTGAGCGTGAAGATTTTTACCAATTGCAGAGATACTTGCAGTTTTCTGGAAAGCGTCTTGGCTTGCTGGTGAATTTTAGAAATAGATATTTAAAACCAACAAGGATAATTCGAATAGACACTGATGCACGGAAGAAGTTTAATTAGTATTATTAGTAAATTTGTATATTCGCATCGATACTCATGAAGTTAAATAACAAATACTACCTTTTGCGGCATGGGGAGGCGATGAGCAATGTGAGGCAAGTTGTATCTTCGTGGCCAGAAACGTTTAAAAATCCTTTGACGCAAAAAGGCAGAGGGCAAATTAAAAATGCGGCGAAAAAATTAAAATCAAAACATATAGATTTGGTTTTTGCTTCTGATTTATTAAGAACCAAACAAACCGCTCAAATTGCAGGAAAGGCGTTGAAAATAAGCCCAAAATTTGATAAAAGATTAAGAGAAGTGGGTTTTGGCAGGGTGAATGGGATGTCAACAGAAGAACTGCTTTATTTGAGTTTTGAGAAAGACCGTCTTAAAAATAGTTTTAAAAAAAGTGAAACATACGAAAGTGTATTAAGAAGAGTTTGGGATTTTGTAAAAAAGATCGATAAAAAGTACAAAGGCAAGAATATTTTGATAGTAAGCCATCAGTGCCCGCTGTGGATTTTAGAAAATCACGTGAAAGGATTTTCCTTGGTGGAGGGTTTGAAAAGAAACCCTGAAGAAAAAAGAATCGGCAAGGGAGAAATAAGAGAACTAAACTAATTTTTAAAAAATATGGAAGAAAAATTACCACCACCAAAGGAAAATCTATCAGAGCCACAAGAAGAAAGTCATATTGAAGCACCAAAAAATCCAGTAGAAAAAAATCCATTATCAAAGGAAAAAGATTTTAATGATATTTGGAATGATTTGATGGGAGAGTCTGAACTTTTGAACGAATTCGGTTACCATCCTGTAGCGGCATCAGAAGTAAATCGAGAAGTTAATGGAGAAGAAGTTACGATGGTCGAAATACCTAAACTTAATGGTTCTCCGGCGTATGTAAAAAAGGAAAAAATTCAAGAATGGATTCACCATCTAAGAGATGAGAAAGAATTAGCGGGAGCTAAAGAAGAAATAAAGGGTGCATATGAAGAAGGGGAAAAATCGTCCGAAAATGCAGAAGCTCAATATGAAGAGCAAGACCAATTAACTCCCGAAGAACTAGAAACAGTCAAAACTGATTTTGAGGATTTAAGTGATTCAGTTAAAAGTTTATATGAAGAACTTAATCAAAGAGACCAAGAAAACTTCAGCCCCTTAATTTTCCGTGAACACTTGGATGATGTATATCACTCAGCATCAACATTCCAGTCTGTTGTCGAATCAAAAAACATTGATGTAGACGAATTAAGTGCCGCAATTACTTTAATTGTTTCTGCCATTAACCAAATTGGGCAAGTTGGGATGAGAAGAGATGAAATTAAAGAAGATAGTGAAAGTTTACAAATAGTTTCTCGTGCTTTAAGAGGAGTATTTGATAGCACGGAAAATGTAATAGGAAAATTGAAAAGCATTGAAAAAGAGGAGGCGGATTATTTATCTAATTCACTGAAACAGTTAAGTTTTTCTGCAGAAGATAAACATGGTTGGGTAGAGAGGAAAAGGCAATCATCTCAAGATATTTAACTAACTAATTAATTAAATGCCATATAATTTTCCTGAAGAGGAAAAGAAAATTTTACAGTTTTGGGATGATAATAAGATTTTTGAGAAGCTACGAAAGAAAAACAAAGGTAAAAAGCCATGGTCGTTTTTGGATGGGCCGATTACGGCAAACAACCCCATGGGTGTGCACCACGCTTGGGGTAGGACGTATAAAGATTTACTGCAACGCTATAAAGCAATGCAGGGGTTTGATGAGCGCTACCAAAATGGCTTTGACTGCCAGGGGCTTTGGGTTGAGGTGGAAGTGGAAAAGGAGCTGGGATTTAAAAATAAAAAAGATATTGAAGCGTATGGCATTGGCAAATTTGTGCAAAAGTGCAAGGAAAGGGTTCTTAAATATGCCGGCATCCAGACAGCGCAGTCGGTTCGGCTTGGTCAATGGATGGACTGGGAAAATTCGTACTATACCATGTCCGACGAAAACAATTACGCCATTTGGCACTTTTTAAAAAAATGCTGGAAAGACGGATATTTGTATAAAGGAAGAGACAGCGTGGCCTGGTGCCCGCGATGTGGAACAGCTATAAGTCAGCACGAAATTCTAACTGAAGAATACAAGGAAATTGTGCACGATTCAATTTATTTTGCACTGCCTATTGTGGGCTCAAAAGACGAATTTTTATTGGTATGGACTACGACGCCTTGGACCCTGCCGGCAAACATTGCTGTGGCAGTTGATGAAAAGATTGACTATGCTTTGATTGAAAATGAAAAAGGTAAATTTTGGGTGGCAAAAGATTTGGCGGAAAAAATATTTAAAGGGAGCGGTAAAATTACAAAGACCGTAAAGGGTAAAAAATTAGTTGGGTTAAAATATGATTTTGCTTTTGATGATTTGCCAAAAGTAAAAGAAGTGGCCCAAAAGAATCCTCAAACATTCCACACTGTTGTTGCCACTGATGATCGCCTTATGCCAATTAATATAGAGGATGGCACGGGCCTGGTACATACTGCGGTTTCTGCCGGGCAGGAAGATTTTCAGCTGGGTAAAAAACTGGGCCTGCCTTTAATTGATGTGATTGGTGAAGACGCAGTATATTTAGACGGTTTGGGTATATTTTCAGGAAAAAATGCTAAACAAGATCCAAAAGTAATTTTGGATTACTTGACTGGAGAAGATGTAAAAGGTGCTAGTTGGGTTTTTGAAATTTTACCGTACAAGCACAAATATCCAACTTGCTGGAGGTGCAAGACGGAGCTTGTATGGCGCGTGGTTGACGAGTGGTATATTTCCATGGAAAAACTGCGAAAGCCCCTGGAAGAAATTGTAAAAAAGGTGAATTGGATTCCTGCTTTTGGGAAGGAACGCGAATTAGACTGGCTAAAAAACATGCACGATTGGCTGATTTCCAAAAAAAGGTATTGGGGTCTGGCGTTGCCCATTTTTGAATGCCAAAACTGCAAAAACTTTGAAGTTATCGGCAGCAAAGAAGAATTGAAAAAAAGAGCAGTTGAAGGATGGGAAGAATTTGCCGCCATGCCAAATGCGGGCGAGCCCCGCTTAGCTGGGGATGGAAACTCTCCACATCGGCCCTGGGTGGATGCGGTAAAAATAAAGTGTAAAAAGTGCAAAAAACTAGTCAGTAGAATTAAAGATGTGGGAAACCCTTGGCTTGATGCAGGAATTGTGCCGTTTTCAACCATGAAATATTTTTCTAGTAAACCATATTGGAAAAAGTGGTTTCCTATACAAGTTGTCGCAGAATCATTTCCCGGCCAGTTTAAAAATTGGTTTTATTCTTTGCTGGTGATGTCGGCTGTTTTGGAAGACGCAGAACCTGTAAAAACTATTTTTGGCTATGCTTCTGTGCTGGATGAAAAAGGAGAAGAAATGCATAAGTCAAAAGGCAATGCCATTGTGTTTGACGAAGCAGTTGAAAAAATTGGTGCCGACCCCATGCGCTGGCTGTATGCAAGACACAATCCGGCTGAAAATTTGAATTTTGGTTACGCGGCGGCCGAAGAAATAAAAAGAAAATTATTGACGCTGTATAATGTGTACACGTTTTTTGGCACGTATGTTAAATTAAAAGACTTCCCCAAGGATCAAGAAATAAACCCGGTCAATATATTAGACAAATGGATTGTTTCAAAAATGGACCACTTAATCGGTACGGTAGAATTTGCTTTGGAAAAATACGATATTGCCAAAGCAGTTTTAAATATAGAAGATTTTTTCATTAATGATTTGTCGCTGTGGTATGTAAGAAGATCCCGCAAGCGATTTCACGAGGAAAGCACCAAGAGGCAGGTCGCAATAGAAACTTTTTATTACGTTTTAATTAATACTGCCAAAATTATTGCTCCCATAATGCCATTTTTTGCCGAGGCAATGTACCAGCAATTAAAAGTAAAGGGAATGGCCGAATCGGTGCATTTGCAACCTTGGCCCAAAAAAGAAGACCAGGGGCAAACTGATTTGGATTTGGAGCAAAAAATGGATGAAGTAAGAAATATTGTTACTTTAGCTTTAGCCCAAAGGGCTTTAAATGGAGTTAAGGTGCGCCAACCATTGGCATCGTTGAAAATAAAAAGTCAGAAATCAAAAATTAAAGGTGCGGTAGATTTATTAGAATTGATTAAAGAAGAAGTTAATGTAAAAGAAGTATTATTTGATGATAAAATTAAAAAAGAAATAGAATTAGATAGGCGCCTTACGCCGGAATTAAAGGAAGAGGGAATGATAAGAGACATTATCAGGCAACTGCAGGATTTTCGCAAAGAGCAGGGTCTAAAACCCGAAGATAAAATTTTTGCTTGGCTTTCCGGTCCCAATGACTTAAATGCATTATTGGTGAAAAATAAAGATTTATTAGCAAAAGAAATCAGGGCGAAAGAAATTTTTATAGGTGATGCCGGCAAAGAGGATGTTCCCGAAAAAGGATTAAAAGTTGAAAATGATTTATTATTAATAAAAATTAAGAAAATTTAATTATGCCAATACCTGAAAATAACCCATTGCAAAAATCAGACCCAAATCCGCCAAAAGAAGTTCAGCACAGCAATCCGTATTCCAGTGGGGGTAACTTTTTTTCAGATTTGATCAGGGGGCCGAAATTGCCGGATAATATAGCGGATCTTAAAAAGAAAGAAGAAATCAAAAAAACAGAACCAGTCAAAGAAGACTGGTTTAAAGACAGATCCCTTTTCCATAAATCTGAAATTGATCAATTTTTTAAAAATCCAAAATTAAGAAGTGAGCTAAGGCAAGAATTGGGATTTTCATCGACAGATGAAAAAAAATTGAGAGAGAAAATAGAATATATTAAAAAAATAATGCCAGATCGGATTGAGAAGTCTGCAGCAAGCCACTTAATTAAAAAGCAAGATACGCAAGTAAGGAAAGAAAGTTCTATGCCCTATGAAACAGCAGATTGGATGAAAGAAAAAAAAGAAAGAGATATTAATAAAAAAACAATAGATTTTTTAAAGAAAAAATTAGGAATTTAATAAAATGAATTTGCATTACCGGACGCAGGGGTTTGTTTTTAAAAGGGAGGACAGATCAGAAGCGGATAGGGTTTTTTCGGTTTATACCCGGGATTTTGGCAGAGTGGAGGTTGTTGGCAAAGCTATAAGAAAAATAAATTCAAAATTACGATCAGGAATGGGAATTTTTTCTTTTTCTGAAATTGAATTTATACAGGGCAGAAATAAAAAAACCCTCACTGACGCCGTATCGATAAGCAAATTCAATGGCCTTGCGGTTTCCCCCGAAAAATTATTATTGTCCCAAAGAATATCGGAAATTATTGATAACTTTGTCAGGGGCCAAGAGGTAGACGAAAAAATATTTAATGCGCTAAGCGATGTGTGCAATAAATTTAATATTTTAAAATATCCTCCACTGGGTTTGGAATTGGTGTATTGTTACTTTTTTTGGAATTTTGTATCGGCCTTAGGTTATGAACCGCAACTTTTTAACTGCGCGCATTGCCATCAAAAATTAAACGACCACAACCTTTACTTTTCTTATAGTGATGGAGGTGCGATTTGTGCAAATTGCCGTTTAATTAAAAAAGAAAGTTTGAAAATTCACCCTGACATAGTAAAAGTTTTAAGATTAATTTTAAAAAAAGACTGGCAAATTTTATCAAAGTTAACTATGGAAAAAAACAGTTGGGAATTATTAAAAAACGTGACAGAGTTTTATTACTTATATTTAAAAAACAACTTTCAATATGAATAAAAAAATTATTTTTATTATTTTAATCGTTATAATCATTGCTGGATTTACGGCCTTTTTTTACTATCGCGACCAGATTTTTTCAAAGGAAATAGTGAGGTTTGAAATCTTAGGCCAAGATTCTGTAAAAATGGGAGAAGAGATGGAATATACGGTAAAATACAAAAATAATGGGAATTTTGCCTTAGAAAACCCAAAATTAATTTTTGAATTGTCGGATAATTCTTTAACAGAAGATAGTAAATTAAGAATTACGCAGGATCTAAAAGATGTTTATCCTGGCACAGAAGAATTTGTTAAATTCAAAGCAAGACTTTTGGGCAAAGAGGGAGATTTTAAAGTGGTAAAGGCCACCCTTTCTTATACTCCCCATGGTTTGTCAGCAAGATACGAATCAGAAACTACTTTTACCACAAAAATTGAAACTGTTCCCATAACCCTGACTTATGACTTGCCTTCAAGAGCGGAGAAGGGTAAAGAAATTACTTACAATATTAACTATTTTTCAAATATAGATTATCCGCTGGAAAATTTGAGCATAAAAATTGAACCGGTAAATGGGTTTAATTTTAAATCTGCTACTCCTTCTTCTTTAGATAATTCTGAATGGAAATTAAGCACTTTAAGTAAAACGCAAGGGGGGCGGATTATTATTAAAGGTGTTATTGGGGCTGATGCAGGAAACCACTTAAGTTTTTTGGCAAAACTTGGAATGTGGCGGGATGGAAATTTTGTGGTAATAAAAGAAGCGAGCCAGGATGTTGAAGTGATACAGCCACTTATTTTCATATCCCAGCAAATCAATGGTTCTTTAAACTATGTCGCCTCGCCAGGAGAAACTTTAAAATACAGGATTTTCTTGCGTAATATCGGACCTTCTTCTTTTAATAATTTATTTGTAACTTCTAGTATTGATAGTCAAGCATTCGATCTTTCTACACTACTTTCAGATGGCGGCCAAATCAGGACAAGCGACGGCTTGATTGCTTTTGACGCAAGAAATGTCGCAGGTCTACAGAATTTGGCTCCGCAGCAAGAAACAAATGTCAGTTTTAGTGTTAAGTTAAAAGATAGCTGGTCAATTTCTGATTCAGAAAAAAATAACGTAGTCATAAAAAATAAAGTGGATGTTTCGGGCATAAGCCAAGAATTTTCCAATAAAGTAAGTTCAAAGTTAGAAGTAATCCAAACTGCTTTAAAAAATCAAGATCAATATCAAATTACTTGGCAGGTAAAAAATTATTTTAATGATGTCAAAAACATAAAAGTAAAAGCATTGCTGCCTCAAGGCGCAACGCTTAGCGATGTGATTTCCCCGGAAAGTGAAGCCAGTCACTTTTCTTTTGACAGTCAAAGCCGTGAAATTGTCTGGTCAGTTGGGGATCTTTTGGCCGGGTCGGGCACAACTTTAGTATTTCAGGTTGCTGCTGGCGTTGGTGCATTGCAAGTTATCGGCCAGGCCACAGTTTCTGGGGAAGACCAGGCCGCTAATATGGTAGTGCAGAGCGTGGCTCAAGCAATAAATCCTAACTAATAATTCAGTAAAACGGGAGCGGGGCCGCGGCCCCGCTCCCGTTTTAATTTGAATTTTTTTACTTTAAAGAGTAACATTAAAAAACATTATGGCAAAAGACGAAAGTCAATTAATGGAAAAAGTGGTGTCGCTTTGCAAACGGCGGGGTTTTGTGTTTGCCGGATCTGAAATTTACGGCGGACTGGCTAATTCTTGGGACTATGGGCCATTGGGAGTTGAATTAAAAAACAATATCAAAAATCTTTGGTGGAAGCGTTTTGTCCATGAAAGGAGTGATATGGTTGGCCTTGACGCGGCTTTAATTATGAACCCTGAAGTTTGGAAATCAAGCGGCCACTTGGGGAACTTCTCTGATGCATTAGTGGAGTGCAAAAAGTGTCATCATAGATTCCGTGCTGATCATGTTGATAAAAAATGCCCGGATTGTGGAGGAGCTTTAACCAGCGCCAAGCAGTTTAATTTAATGTTTAAAACATTTTTAGGGCCCGCTGAAGACGCGTCAAATACGGTTTACTTCCGCCCCGAAACGGCGCAGGCCATGTTTGTGGATTTTAAAAATATATTGGAAACTTCTCGCAAAAAGTTACCATTTGGTGTTGCTCAAATTGGAAAAGCTTTCAGAAACGAAATTACCCCGGGAAATTTTATTTTCCGCATGCGTGAGTTTGAGCAAATGGAGATTGAATATTTTATAAAAGAACAGGAGTGGGAAAAAGTATTTGAATATTGGAAAAGCCAAATGTGGCTTTGGATTACGGATGTTTTGGGTCTTGATAAAAATCACATACATGAATTAGAAGTTGCCGATGGTGAGCGTGCGCATTATTCAAAAAGAACCATAGATTTTGAATATGATTTCCCTTTTGGCAAAAAAGAATTGTATGGACTGGCATATCGCACCGATTTTGATTTAAAAAACCATTTTAAAGAAGCGCCATATAAGGATATCGAAGCCGGTGAAGAATTTTATCCTCATGTGGTGGAACCGACTTTTGGTGTGGACCGGTCAGTATTGGCGGTGCTTTGTGATGCTTATATAGAAGAACCCGCCTCCACCCAAGGCTCCGGCGAGGCAAAGGCAGAAAGAATTGTGTTGAAACTAAAACCCAGCATAGCTCCCTATAAAGTTGCAGTTTTCCCGCTTTTAAAAAACAAGCCGGAATTAGTTAAAAAAGCTGAAGAAATATACCATGATTTGCAAAAGAATTTTGCCGTCACTTTTGATGATAGAGGCAATATTGGCAAACGGTATTATAGCCAGGACGAAATTGGCACGCCATTTTGCATTACGGTTGACTTTGATACGCTGGAAAATGACGATGTGACTGTGCGTGACCGCGACACCATGAAACAAGAAAGAATTAAAATAAGTGAATTAAAAGAATGGTTTACAAAAAAACTAAATTAAAAAATGGATTACGTGTAATTTCTGTGCCCATGAAAAATGCGCAAAGCGTGACGGTTTTGGTTTTAGTGGGCACGGGGTCAAAATATGAAACAAAAGACATTAATGGCATTTCCCACTTTTTAGAGCACATGTTTTTTAAAGGGACGAAAAAACGCCCGACAACTTTAAAAATTTCAGAAACACTGGATATGATTGGCGGCCAGTACAATGCTTTTACTTCAAAAGAAACCACCGGTTTTTGGGCCAAAGTTGATAAAAAACATACCGATGTGGCGCTGGATTGGATTTCTGATATGTTTTTGAATGCTAAGTTTGAGGATCAGGAAATTCATAGGGAAAAAGGCGTGGTCATTGAAGAGTTAAATATGTATTTAGACACCCCAACTTCGTATGTATCAGAACTTTTTGAAGATTTGCTTTACAAAGACCAACCGGCCGGTTGGCGGATCGTTGGTGAAAAAGAAAATATTAATAGTTTTACCAGGGAAAAAGTCCTGGAGTATTACAAAACCCATTACTCAAACGAAAACACGGTTATTTGTATTGCCGGAGACATTAGTCCAAAACAAATTGCCCAAAAAATGGAAAAGTATTTTGGCAAATCAAAAAACCAAGAAGCTTTGCCAAAACCGGCTGTAAAAGAATTCCAAGAAGCGCCTGAAATTTTACTGCATCATAAAAAAACCGACCAAACCCATTTTTGCTTGGGTGTGCGGGCTTATAATATGTATGATCCAAGAAAATATGCGCTAACATTAATGTCTGTTATCCTGGGCGGTAATATGAGTTCGCGGTTATTTATTTCCGTGCGGGAGCGCAATGGACTTGGATATTATGTGCACACTTCGGTTGATGCTACCACAGACACGGGATACTTAGTGACACAGTCAGGCATTAAAAATGACAGCTTGGAAAAAGCAGTTGGCTTGGTATTGGACGAATACAGGGATTTAAAAAACAAAAAAATAACTGCCAAAGAATTAAAAAAAGCCAAAGATTTTATAAGAGGCAGTATGTCTTTGTCGCTGGATGCGACAGATGCGCAAACTTCTTTTTACGCCAACCAGGAGGTGATGGGCGAAAAACTTTTAAGTCCCCAAGAAAAACTGAAAATGATTGATAAAGTTTCTGTTAATGATATAAAGAAGGTAGCAGAAGATATATTTAAAGATTCAAGGCTGAATTTAGCAGTTATAGGCCCATTTGAAGAAAAAGACAAAGAAAAATTACAAAAGCTGTTAAAAATATAATGGAACAAAAACAAACATTAGACATTTCTTGGGAAACCATTATTAAGGTTTTTATTGCCGGCTTTGTGTTGTACGTGCTTTTTTTGGCACGAGATATTGTGGTCTGGTTTTTTTTCGCCCTGATAATTTCTTTATTGGTTCAGCCGGTAATTAATTTTTTAAGAAAAATATATGTTCCCAAAATATTGGCAGTCATTTTAGTTTACTTATCTATTTTTGGCATATTGGGAGTAGTAATTTACCTTACAGCTCCAATTTTGATTTTTGAAATCAACCAATTATCCCAAAACATCCCGGAATATTTTGAAAAACTAAATCCCATATTTAAAAGCTTAGGGATTAGTGTTGCTCAAAATTTTGAGGATTTTACTTCAGATTTGGTTGTAAAATTGCAAGAGAGTTCGGGAAGCATTATTAAGGCCATGTATGTATTTTTTGGAGGCCTGGCTTCAACTATTTTAATCTTTGTTTTTGCCTTTTACATTTCTTTAGAGGAAAAAGGTCCGGAAAAGTTTTTATCTTTATTGACTCCTAAAAAATATGAATCTCGCGTGGTGAGTCTTTTTGAAAATGCCCAGTTTAAAGTTGCCGGCTGGTTTGGGGCAAGGATTTTATCTTGTCTCTTTGTTGGAATTTTATCTTTTGTCATATTTTTTATATTTGGCGTTCGGTACGCTTTTATATTATCTTTGATATCCGGCTTGCTAAACTTCGTTCCGTTTATCGGGCCTTTGATTACGGCAGTTCTGGCGGTTTTGTTTGTGGGAGTGTCGAATTCTTGGTTAATGGCAATTTACATTTTGGTTGCTCTGTACGCAGTCCAGGCAATAGACAATAACATTATAACGCCGCTTTTAATGAAAAAGTTTTTAGACTTGCCGCCGATTTTAGTTTTAATTTCACTGCTGGTTGGCGGAATGATTTTTGGAATTTTAGGAATGATTTTTGTGGTGCCGGTTTTCGGAATTATTTATGAATTTTTAAAAGAATTTTTTGAAAGCAAAAAAAGGGAAGAAGTCCACTCTAATATTTCAGAAGGGCAATACTAATTATAATTGCTATTGCTTGAGTTGTGATTCTCCAGAATATGGGGAATTTTTTTTGTTTGGTTAAATAATGGATTTTTTGGGTATGCATATAGTCGTGCGCCTTTGATATTTTATTTGGGAATGCATAACTTACGAGAGTTAATCCGTCAGGGACCATTGCAACAAAAGCGCAAATGTAAATAACTAAATTATTTTTTGAAAATAAAGAAATAATTAATATTCCAAGGCAAAAATCTAAAAATACTTTTAAAAAATCAGGCAAAGAATTTTTCCAGATTTTGTTTTTTATATTTTCAATCTTGTATTCAATGTGCGGAAAAACATCCAAAAAATAATGGCCCAAAAAGGCAAGTATAATGGCTAGCAAGGCGTTTTGCACCAAAGCACCGATGGCAGCTCCAAATAGCATGTGAGCTAAAAGTATCATTGAAATTTAGTTAAAAAAGGATAGAATGAGGTAATTATGGCAAATAAATCAAAAAAATTCTATATCACAACTAGCATTCCTTACACAAATGCACCGCCGCACATCGGTTTTGCTTTTGAAGCGATTCAGGCAGATGTGGTGGCTAGATATCGTAGGCATCTTGGCGAGGATGTATATTTTTTGGCCGGTACGGATGAGCACGGATTAAAAACCAAAAAAGAAGCTGAATTAGCAGGTAAAACGCCAGAAGCATTTGCTGACGAAATGTCGCAAAAATTTAGGGACTTAAAAGGTATTTTAAATTTATCAAATGATGATTTTATTAGGACGACTGATAAAAAGCGCCACTGGCCGGCGGTAAAAAAATTATGGGAAGCGATAGATAAAAACGGCGACTTTTATAAAAAAAAGTACAAAGGTTTTTATTGCCCGGGGTGCGAAGCTTTTAAAACAGAAAAAGAAATTATTGACGGAAAGTGCGTAATCCATCAAAAACCGGTTGAAGTTGTCCAAGAAGAAAATTATTTTTTCCGTCTTTCAAAATATTTGCCTAAAATAAAAGAAATAATTAAAAAAAATAAAATAAAAATAATTCCTGAAAGTAAAAAAAATGAAATTTTGGGTATGATTGAAAATGGCTTGGAAGACGTTAGTTTTTCAAGAGTAAAAGAAAAGTACTGGGGAATACCGGTTCCCAAAGACGAAAGTCAGATTATTTATGTATGGGGTGATGCTCTGCCAAATTACATTTCAGCTATTGGATACGCGGATAACGAGAAGAATTTTAAAAAATTATGGCCGGCGGATGTGCATTGTATTGGCAAAGACATTGTAAAATTCCACGCTTTATATTGGCCCGCTATGCTTTTGTCGGCAGGATTAGCTTTGCCAAAAAGTATTTTTGTCCATGGATTTATTAATGTTGATGGGCAGAAAATGTCCAAGTCGTTGGGGAATGTGGTAGATCCTGTTGAATTAGTAAAAAAATACGGAGTTGACGCAGTAAGATATTATTTGCTGCGAGAAATTCCATCTACTGAAGACGGGGACTTTTCATACGAAAAGTTTGAGCAAAGGTATAATTCAGATTTGGCGGGGGGAATTGGAAACTTATTAGCCAGAACTATTGCATTAGTCAAAAAACCAAACTTTAAAATCAAAAAACCAAGCTCAAAAATTAAAAAAGCTGTAAATGCAACAAAAAAAGAATACAAAAGCCATTTGGAAGAATTTAAATTTAATGAATCGCTAAAATGCATTTGGGAATTAATTGCTTTTTGCGACAAGTACATTAATGAAGAAAAGCCATGGGAAGCAAAAGAAAATTTTTCACAAGTAGTTTGTGATGTTCTTTTTGCGCTGGAAAACATCGCAGATTTTTTGGCGCCATTTTTACCCCAAACTTCAGAAAAAATAAAAGTAGTGGTAAAAGATAAAAAATCCGAACCGTTATTCCCAAGAATATTGACTCTTCACTATATCGCTAATGAGTGAACTATGTAATTTAGAGAAAATAATAAATATATTTTTTAGATAAATGTACTGTGGGTATGGTGAAGAGTTGACTTAATGAGTACTATCGGTTATATTATAACCAGTTCCCACCCCGATCCTTGTTAAGGATCACAAGGCATTTTTTTCAGGAGGACGACCCATGTTAGTGCTGTCTCGGAAAAAGAACGAGAGCATCGTCATCAACAACGACATCACGGTCACAGTGGTGGAAATCCGAGGCGACAAAGTGCGCCTGGGCATCGTGGCGCCTAAAGAGGTGCCGGTCCACCGTCAAGAAGTTTTCGAGGCCATCCACGGCAAACCAGGAGCGGAGTCCGCTCCATCTACCGTGGTGGTAAAACCCGTGGAAGATTCGGGGTCCCAGCTCCAACCCTGAAAAAAAGCAGTTTTGGGCGCAGGAACAATATTGTTCCTGCGCCTCTTTATTTTTTTATGTTAAAATACAAACATGATAATTGATACCCATAGCCATTTGCAATTCAAAGCTTTTGAAAAAGATTTACCTGAAGTGGTAAAAAGAACAGTTGCCCAAAATATTTGGACAATCAATGTTGGCACCAAATACGAAACCAGTAAAAAAGCCGTTGAGCTTGCCGAAAAATACGGTGAAGGTTTTTTTGCGGCTATTGGCTTGCACCCTATTTACGCCGCCGCTGAATTTGTAAAAACTAAAACAGATCCCGATGAAGGCGAGTTTTTAATCAATGAACAAAGTTTTGAAAAAGAAAAATATCGCCAGCTTGCCCAATCAAAAAAAGTAATTGCCATTGGTGAAATTGGTTTAGATTATTATTACAAACCAAAAACCACGGCAAAGTTACAGCAATTTAAAGAAAAACAAAAACAGGTTTTTGTCCAGCAACTGGATTTGGCTAAAGAATTAAACTTGCCGTTAATTTTACATTGCCGGATGGCACATGATGATGTGATTAAGATTTTGCAATTGCGTGGCGAAAACAGGGGCGTTGTTCATTGCTTCACTGGAAATTTAGAGCAAGCCCAAAAATATATTGCAATGGGTTTTTGTATTGGGATTAACGGAATTATTTTTAAGTTTAATATAGACGAAGTTATCAAAAAAATTCCTTTAGAAAAAATATTAATTGAAACAGATTGCCCATATTTGACTCCGGGTCCGGAGGGAGACAAAAGAAATGAGCCGATTTTTATAAAGCACACCATTCAAAGAATTGCAGAACTAAAAAATACCACCTTTCAAGAAGTTGCTGATAAAACCACCCAAACCGCCCAAAAACTTTTTAATATTTCATAAAAGCGTATAATAATAGTAATGGTATTGCTCCATAGGTTCCTTTTTTTCAGAGAAAGGGGTTTATCATGTTCAGTTCTTTGGTGTTTTCCGCATTTCTTTTTTCGCCGGTTGACCGGGGAACATTGAATGTGCCTCCCGGCAAGGGCTTGGAGGAAATTGCCGACATCAGCGGGTACTACACCTGCAAAGGCATAGAAGGCAGTGGCAAGAGTTACAGTGGTATCGCTGTCGTTGCCAAAAAAGGTGAAGTCTACATTGTTTCATGGATGGTCGGCGCCGGTTCAACTTTTACCGGTATTGGCATTCGCCAAGGAAACGTCCTTGCCGTAAGTTGGGCTATTGCCAGCGACAAAGGACTTATTCGAGGAGTAAACCTTTATAAAGTTGAGCCCGGTCCTCGCCTGGTTGGCCGATGGGCAACCTTGCCCGGCGGTGGCGTTTTGCAAAGTGAAACGCTCACATTTTTGAAAAACCTGGACGAGGATTAATTCTCGTTCTCACTCCTGCAAAGCACCCCGCTTTGCAGGCTTTTTTTTATGAATAAAATGTGATAGCATTATTAAAAATTGTGATTAAATACAATCCCAAAAAAATTGAAGCAAAGTGGCAAAAAAAGTGGTACAGCACCAATGTTTTTGCCGCAAAAAACTTTTCTAAAAAGAAGAAATTTTATCTTTTAGATGAATTTCCTTATCCCTCTGGAGATGGTTTGCACGTCGGCCATTGCAGGCCGTATATTGCGCTGGATTTAATTGCCAGAAAAAAGAGGATGCAGGGTTTTAATGTTTTGTATCCCATGGGTTGGGACGCTTTTGGTTTGCCCACAGAAAACTATGCCATCAAAATGGGTTTGCAGCCGGCAGTAGTGACCAAAAAAAATACGGATAACTTTAAAAAACAAATGAAAAGCTTGGGGCTTTCATTTGATTGGAGTAGGGAAATCAATACCACCGACCCCAAATATTATAAATGGACGCAGTGGATTTTTATAAAACTGTTTGAAAAAGGGCTAGCCTACAAAGACAAAATGGCTATTAACTGGTGCCCTAAAGATAAAATCGGTTTGGCCAACGAAGAAGTAGTCAGCGGCAAATGCGAGCGCTGCGGCACGTCTGTTGAAAAGCGCGAAAAAGAGCAATGGCTGATAAAAATTACAAAGTATGCGGACAGATTACTGAAGGACTTGGATTTGGTGGACTATCCAGAAAGAGTAAAAATTTCACAAAAAGATTGGATTGGAAAAAGCGAAGGCGCGGAAATTGAATTTTCTTTAAATAATTTTCAAGAAAAAATTAAAGTTTTTACGACAAGGCCGGATACGATTTTTGGCTGTACATTTTTAGTTGTGGCGCCCGAACACGCAATTATTGAAAAAATAAAATCAAAAATTTCTAATTGGCAGGAAGTTGAAAATTATATTAATCAGGCAAAAAATAAATCTGATTTGCAAAGACAAGAGAACAAAGAAAAAACAGGTATTGAAATTAGGGGAGTGAAAGCAATGAATCCGGCGGATAAAAAAGAAATCCAAATTTTTGTTGCCGATTATGTAATGGTAAATTATGGAACAGGAGCAATTATGGCCGTTCCTGCCGATGATAAGCGCGACGAAGAGTTTGCTGAAAAATATAATTTGCCAATTATAAAAGACTATCAAAAAGCGGGCTTTGAAGATTTTGGTAAAAAAGTAGTGCAGTATAAATTGCGTGATTGGATTTTTTCAAGACAGCATTATTGGGGCGAACCCATTCCCATGATTTTTTGCAGTACGTGTGGATGGCAAACGGTGCCGGAAAAAGATTTACCGGTTGAATTGCCCAAAGTTAAAAAATATGAGCCGACTGATACAGGAGAATCTCCGCTATCGGCCATGGAAAAATGGGTTAAGGTAAAATGCCCTGAATGCGGTGGAACTGCACGAAGGGAAACTGACACCATGCCCAATTGGGCGGGGTCCAATTGGTATTTTTTACGGTACACAGATTCTAAAAACAGCAAAAAATTAGCCGATGAAAAATTACTGAATTACTGGATGCCGGTTGATTGGTACAATGGCGGTATGGAACACACCACTTTGCATTTACTATATTCGCGTTTTATTTTTAAATTTTTATACGATATTGGAGCCGTTCCAAAACAATTGGGGTCAGAACCTTACAAAAAGAGGACTTCGCACGGAGTGATTTTGGGCCAAGGTGGTGTGAAAATGTCAAAGTCGCTTGGTAATGTTATAAACCCCGATGATGTGGTCAAGCAATATGGTGCCGACACCTTGCGCGTGTATGAAATGTTTATGGGGCCGTTTGAACAAATGATTCCCTGGGATGAAAAAGGAATTGTGGGGGCGCGCAGGTTTTTGGAAAAAGTGTATGTTTTGGCGCATCAAAAAAGTTTTGCAAAAAAAGGCAACGATGCCCTGGAATCACTGATTAATAAAACCATCAAAAAAGTTTCAGAAGACATTGAAGCAATGAAATTTAATACGGCTATTTCTTCGCTGATGATTTTGGTTAACGCTTTTTTTGAGAAACCGGAGGAAATCACAAAAGAAAACATAAAAAATTTAATGTTGATTTTATCTCCCTTCGCTCCACATTTGGCCGAAGAACTTTGGTCAGAGTTAAAATTAAAAGGATTGTGCAGCCAGCAGGCGTGGCCAAAATACAGTGAAAAATTTATTAAAGAAGAAAAAGTGTTGCTTATCGTGCAGATTAATGGCAAAGTCAGAGATAAAATAGAAATTGCAGCCGGTATGTCTCAAAAAGAAATTGAGGAAATAGCTTTGCATGCGCCAAAAGTAAAAAATTTAATCGGCGCCAACCAAATTAAAAAAATCATTTTTGTACCCAATAAACTAATAAATATCGTTATATGATTAAGAAGGTAGTCATTTCAGCCGCCGGGCAAGGGACAAGAATGCTGGAATTGTCAAAAGATAAATCTAAACATTTAATCGAGGTCAACAACAGGCCTTTTTTGGCGTATTTGATAGATAATATTTTAAAAGCCGGTTATACGGAAATTATTTTGGTTACGGGATTTCGTGAAGATATGATAAGAAATTTTTTAGATGGATATATTTTTGAAGGTAAAAAGCCCAATATCAAAATAATAAACCAGTTTGAAGTTTTAGGACCAAAAGAAAAAGAATATGGTACGGCTTGCCCCTTAAAATGCGTTAAAGATTTTGTACAAGGCGAGCAGTTTATCTCTTTGGTGGGGGACAATTTTTATTCGGCTGCTGATTTAAAGTCAATGAATGTTGATGACGAATATAATTATGTCGCTGGTCTGGAAAATGACCACCCTGAAAAATTTGGAGTACTGCTTACGGAAGGGGAATTTTTGCAATCAATCATAGAAAAGCCAAAAGAATTTGTGGGGAACTTAATTAATACGAGTCTTTATAAATTTACTCCGGAGGTTTTTGAAAAATTGCCTTTGATTGAAAAATCACCAAGGGGTGAATACGAAATTACAGATGTAATTTCTCTTTTAGCAAAAGAGAAAAAAGTTAAAGTGAAAATAATAAAAGATAACTGGATGGATTTTGGCCACCCGGATGATGTGCAAAAATTTTCAAAAGAATTTTTAAAAAATGAAAGTAATTAGACCATCGGCAAGCGCGGCGGCTAAAGCCACCGCGCTTTTAAAAAAAGGAGGAGTGGTAATTTGCCAGACGGATACGGTATACGGGTTTTTGGCTGATGCAACAAATAAAAAAGCGGTTGATAAAATTTATAAAATAAAAAAACGGCCAAAGTCAAAACCGTTGCCGGTGTTTGTAAAAGATTTTAAGATGGCGCGGGAGCTGGCGGAGATTGACGGACACCAGGCCAAAATTTTGAAAAAATTTTGGCCTGGTAAGCACACATTCATTTTAAGGCGTAAAAAAATGGACGTCGGGCGTCCAATTTCTTTGTTGTATGGGGTGGATAAGGGGACTATTGCTCTGCGAATTCCAAAACACTTATTTTTGCAAAAACTGCTTAAAAAAGTAAACAGGCCCCTGGCACAGACCTCGGTTAATATTTCAACCCAGGAGCCCTTAAAAAATAAAGAGGCCATTTTAGCCGCTTTTGGAAAAAACAAGCTTGTAGGCCTTATTATTGATGGAGGGAAGGCAAAGAACGGAAAACCATCAAAAATCATTGATTTAAGCAATGGGAAATTGACAACAATAAGATAGTAAAGTATAAGTAAGTTAAGTATTTACGTAGCCCATTTCACAAGAAGGAGTTTAGCATGGCTAAAAAAGTGATTGTGAACCCTATGGCGATTGCCACTGCTGAGTTTGATGTCATACGCATACTTGGTCAAGAATGGAGCCTACTAACAAGGCACCAAGATCAGAGGTCTGCTAATCTCAAGGAAGTTGATTTTTTTCAAGTAGACTACGTCACATGCCTTATTGGTTCCGAACCTAGGATCAGCGGCTGGGAGAAACTCGATCGTCTTAACAACTCGACAAGAATTCGGCATGGCTCTACTGTTTTTATGGGTCTTTGGAAAGACTACAAGAGCAATAAAAAAAACAGCATTCTAGAGCTTCTCTACCACCGGGAACAAGGCATCACTTACGTTGATTTCATGGGGGATGTGCTTGAATGGAAACTTTTCTACGGGAGTTTCTACTATGTTTTGTTCTTTGTCCGCTGTGACGATGGATGGCGGTGGGGCCATTGCAATCTTGATGGTCCTTGGTCTAAGACTAATTTCACAGCCGTTTCTTCCGAGAGTACGTGACCGGTCAATGTTATCAGGCCTTGTGATTAACTTCACAAGGCTTTTTTGTTTTAACAAAAGTGATATAATAACTAAAAATATAAATATGAAATTATCTAAAAAAGACTCGCAAATTGCCAAATTGGTTGATTTGGAGACAAATCGGCAAAAAACTTCTTTGCAAATGATTCCGTCGGAAAATCATTGTTCGCCGGCGGTGCGGGAAGCGTTGGGGTCAATTTTGACTGACAAATATGCCGAAGGATATCCTGGTAAAAGGTATTACGGTGGCAACCAGTTTATAGACATGGTAGAAAATTTAGCGATTGAACGCACCAAAAAGTTATTTAAAGTTGAATATGCAAATGTCCAGCCACATTCGGGCAGTCCTGCCAACGCCGCGGTTTACATGGCAATATGCCAGCCGGGAGAAACCATTATGGGCATGGCTTTGCCCATGGGCGGGCATTTGACTCATGGCGCCAAACCCAGTTTTTCCGGTAAATTTTATAAATCTATTCAGTACGGCTTGGACGAAAAAACGCATTTGATAAATTACAGTGAAGTTGAAAAATTGGCAAAAGAAAACAAGCCAAAATTAATTTGGGTTGGCGGAAGCGCGTATCCAAGAACTTTTGACTGGAAAAAAATGGGTGAAATTGCTGACTCTGTGGGCGCTTATTTAGCCGCCGACATTGCTCACATTGCCGGATTGGTGGCCGGTGGCGCGCATTCAAGCCCAGTGCCTTTTGTGCACATTGTGACAACTACCACACATAAAACCTTGCGCGGGCCAAGAGGTGGCATTATCATGGTGACTAAAAAGGGGCTGGCAAAAGACCTGGAACTGCCTAAAAAAATTGATAAGGCGGTTTTTCCGGGGCTTCAGGGCGGTCCGCATGAAAACGCCATCGCGGCAATTGCAGTGTGCTTAAAAGAAGCATCAACGCCGGCGTTTAAAAAATATGCGGCGCAAATTGTAAAAAATGCCAAAGTTTTAGCTGAAGAATTGAAAAAATACGGATTTAATTTAATTTCCGGTGGCACTGATAATCATTTGCTTTTAATTGATTTGCGCAATAAAAATATTACGGGCGCAGAGGCGCAAGATTTATTAGAAAGCGTGGGTATTTCTACCAATAGAAACAGTATTCCTTACGATCCGGCCGGGCCGTTTAAGCCATCGGGAATTAGAATGGGAACTCCAGCAATTACAACTCGGGGTATGAAAGAAAAAGAAATGAAAAAAATCGCCGGCTGGATTAATGAAGTGATTTTAAATCCAAAATCAGTAAAAAAAATAAACGCAGAAATTAAAACATTTTGTAAAAAGTTTCCGCTGCCAAAGTAGTTATGTATGCATTAGATTTATTTTTATTTAATGCCATTAATGGATTCGCTGGCCACTGGCTCACTCTGGATTTTATTGGAATCTTTTTTGCAAAATATTTTGAGTATGTTTTGCTTTTCTGTCTGCTTTTATTTTTGTTAAAAGATTTTAAAAAATACTGGCGGATGGTGGCCCAAGCTTTGGTTGTTGCCGTATTTGTACGGTTTGTTATGGTTGAAATTATCCGCAGGGCATATTTTAGGCCGCGACCTTTCGTTTTTAATGATGTGCATTTATTAATTCCTTACAGCGCAAATGAACCGTCTTTTCCCTCTAGTCACGCTTCTTTTTACTTTGCCCTTTCAACTATTATTTATAGCTATAACAAAAAAGTTGGAATTTTATTTTACATCGGGAGCGCTTTAATTTGCTTAGGGAGAGTTTTTGTAGGCATTCATTGGCCATCAGACATTTTTACTGGAGCTATTTTGGGAATCATTATGGGGTTTGTTTTAACTAAATTATTTAATTGGGTAAATTTTTCCCAAAAAGCCGCTGCTTGATTTTTTATTACGGGCGTGGTAATTTTTAGCCAGCACCTTACTTTTTTGAAAGGATCGATCATGAAGCTGGAAAACCGTTACTTTTCGATGCGTCATGGAAAAAGCAATGCTAATTTGAAGGGAATCATCGTCAGCCATCCTTTGTATGGGATAGGCAATGAATTCACGCTAAGTGAAACTGGCGAAGAGCAGGTTAGGCAGTCGGCTTTCAAAGCAAGAGCAGAAGGATTGCTTGATGCCGGTACTTTTATTTTTTCTTCTCTATTTTCCCGAGCCAAAAAAACTGCCGAGATTGTCAAGGAAGTTTTGGAAATTCAAAGCCAAATCTGCTTTGACAACCGGTTACGAGAAAGATGGTTTGGCCAACTTGAAGGCAAATCCAATTCAAACTACCAGAAAGTTTGGGATAGGGACATCCAAAACGGCGATTGCCAAGATTTTGGCGTGGAAAGTGCCAGCCAAGTGCAAAGCCGTGTTAAAAGTTTGATTGACGAACTGGAAAACAATCACTCTGACAAAAAGATTTTGCTTGTGTCGCATGGCGATGTGTTGCAAATTTTGCAAACTGTTTTCCTGAAAAAGTCAGCCCGCAAGCACCGCCAGGTACCGCATCTGGAACTTGCAGAAATCAGGGAATTAATTTATTCCACGATTTTATAAGAAAGGAAAAAATATGCAAAAAAATCCACCCGAAAACTCGGCGCTCATCAATGTCTGCATCATCCCGCCCGAACAAGTGGGCAATCAGTGCGTTGCCCTGGCTCAATTACTTAAGGCTGGCACGATGTCGGCCCTAGACGGAAAAACCAGGTTTCCCCACATGACGGTGTGCATGGTGCGGGTTGATAAGGATAGTGTCGCCAGTATCATTGAGGCAGTGGATCAGGCGCTCAAGTCCCAGAAAAGTTTCTTGTGCAAGCACGTGGGATGCTATCAGTCTCCGGGTCGCTACTTTGAAATTTCGTATGGAAAATCTCCTGAGTTTATGGTTCTACATGAGCTGCTTCTTGAAACGCTCAAGGGTTATCGGCTTAATCCTGGGAATCCGTATCAGGAATCGTATTTCGGCCCTTACGACCATGAGCAGCAGGATAACGCAAGGGAAACCGGCTATGATTTAGCTCATGGTCGCTATCGTCCGCACGTCACCCTTTTGCGGTGGCAAGAAGGCCAGGTTCTGGCAAGTCCGCCAGAGCTTCCCAAGCTCGACTTGTCGTTTCAGCTTAGCACTATTTGCGTATATCTTGCCGATGAAAACGGAGCGGTATACGAAGAATTAGCACGGTTTTCCATAAGCTAACCTCGCAAAAAAAACGCAAAACCTCGATATCTTGTCGAGGTTTTTTTCTTGTGCCGAAGGTGGGAGTTCAGATTTTTTCTGGTTTTATTAATTCTAAAAATTCAGAAACATTTTTTGATAATCTAATGTGGTATGCGATTTGTGAGTTGAATTGGTATGTCGGAGTTTTCTTTGGTTTTATAGTGTAGAGATGGGGGTTGAAGCCTAAGGATATGACCATATTATAAAAATCTTGAGTTAAGTTTGGAATGATACTTTTGAAAATTACCATTTTATAGCCCCTATCATTATAAATAGACCCATCAGTTTCTATTAATCCTCTTAGGCAATTAATTTTATAGTCGTCATTTTCTTTTACCCAGTTTGGCACAGAAACTTTTTGAAGAAACTTAGATCCTCCCTTTGCTTTCCACCCTAGCAAGTTTTCTAAATAGTTAGAGTAAATACTTATATCTAAAGAGTTAGTTGGATGTTTAACGATGTATGCTTTATTATCTGGTAATAAAATTTTAAGCGAATTCAAAATTTTATTAATTAAAAAAGGATATTTTGTATCGCATGTAATACGTAAACGAACCGTGTTTCTAACAAGAGATAAATTACCGTCTCCTAACGAAAGTCCTATAATATAGGATTGCAGTTTTTTATCGGGGCTAAGAGTTTTAATCATAGTGCCTGGGGAGGGACTCGAACCCTCAAGCCCTTACGAGCAATAGATTTTGAGTCTATCGTGTATCCCAATTCCACCACCCAGGCTTATCTGCTTCATTTTATCCTATTTCCGACTATTTTTCAATCCTTTTTATAGTCGCACTCTTTACTTGAACATTTAACTTTTCCGGATTTTGTTTGGACTAAAATAGAATTGCATTTGGGGCAAAATTCATTAATGGGCTTGTCCCAGGCGGCAAAGTCGCACTTTGGATAATTATCACAGCCGTAAAATATTTTTCCTTTACGAGTTTTTTTGGCGACCACTTGGCCGGTCTTGCACTTGGGGCAAGTGATGTCAATTTTTATTGCTTGCGGCGATGCGCCGGTGATGACGGATTCGGTGTGCTTGCATTCAGGAAAGCCAGTGCAGGCAAAAAATCTGCCAAATCTACCCATTTTTTCCACCATATCTTTGCCGCACTTGGGGCATTTTTTATCAGTTTTAATATCCAGATTTTCTTTGGGAACGTCTTCATATTTTTCTTTTAAGTTTTTGGCAAATGGCTCATAAAAATCCCTAACCGTTTTTTGCCAGGTGTCTTTTCCCTCGGCGATTTCATCCAATTCTTTTTCCATGCTTGCTGTAAAATTAATGTCCACAATCTCCGGGAAATTTTTCAC
>Ga0209541_10002167_pt1 | contig 37627 bp, 42 predicted proteins | sample RifCSPlowO2_01_FD_184027 | JGI IMG/M metagenome (GOLD analysis project Ga0209541, IMG submission 184027) | Groundwater microbial communities from Rifle, Colorado - Rifle CSP2_plank lowO2_0.1 (SPAdes) (version 2) | ecosystem: Environmental > Aquatic > Deep subsurface > Groundwater | place...
CGTTCTGGCCCTCAACCAATACGTCCTGGACAAAACTCCCCAGTATCTGCTCAAGTCTTCGCAGGATTTCTGGAAAGCCTGGATCAACCGGCGTAAATTCAGCTTCTTCAAGCTCCCGGTTCCGGTCATCGATCTGTTTAAGAAATCATTGCTGGTCCTGCGGGCCCACACCGATAACCGCGGTGGCGTCATCGCCTCCGGCGACTCGGATTTGCTCAAATACGGCCGCGATACCTACTCCTATGTTTGGCCCAGGGATGCCGCTTTCTGCATCATGGCCCTGGACCGGGCCGGGGATAGTACCGTCGCCCGCCGCTTTTTCGAGTTTGCCAACGAAATCATTACCCCCGTCGGTTTTTTCATGCACAAGTACCGCTCCGACCAGTCCCTGGGCAGTTCCTGGCATCCCTGGGTCAAAGACGGCCACATCCAGTACCCCATTCAGGAAGACGAAACCGCCGTCACCTTGTTCGCCCTCTGGCAGCATTACCTGCTTTCCCTGGACATCGAGTTTATCGAAGAGCTTTACAATTCCTTCATCAAAAGGTCAGCCGACTTTCTTTCAGATTACCGGGATCCCCAGACCGGCCTGCCCCGTGCCAGTTATGACCTGTGGGAAGAGAACAACGGCGTCTTTACCTATACCGCCTCTTCAGTCTTCGGGGCTTTGGTGTCAGCTTCGAAATTTGCCAAACTTCTGGGTAAAACCGATGCTGAAAGGCACTACGCCGAAGCGGCCGAGGAAGTCAAATCGGGCATCCTCAAGTATTTATATGATAGCCAAACTGGGTATTTTCTCAAAAATCTGGGCAATCCCGTCCTGGACGCCTCCGCTTTTTACGGCATCCTCAAATTCGGCGTTTTAGAGCCCAGCGACAGCCGTCTGCGCTCCGCTATTCAGACAACCGTAACCAAACTTTCGGCACCCCCTGTTGACGGCCTGGCCCGCTACGAAGCCGACTGGTACTTCAGAACCGGCAGCGAGGGCCCCGGCAATCCCTGGATAATAACCTCCCTCTGGCTGGCCCAATACCATATAGCCATTGCCAAATCAGAGTCCGACCTGACTCCGGTCAAAGACTGGCTTGACTGGGTCGTCAGACACGCCCTCCCCACCGGTATTCTGCCCGAACAACTCCATCCCGTCTCCGGTGCACCTCTCTCCGCCACGCCGCTCTGCTGGTCCCACGCCGAATTCGTGACCACTGTCATCAATTATCTGGAAAAACTCGAAGAACTCGGCCTCTGCCCAGCCTGCGTCCCCTACAAACCTTAAAGACCAGGTGCCAACGTAATCCACCCTCCAGGTGGTCTAGCTTGACACCTGGTCTCTAGAGTCGTTAACTTAAGCTGTGTCCACTGCCAGAAATTTGGTTTTTTCTCCCGGCGAATACTACCACGTCTTTAATCGCGGTGTAGAAAAAAGACCCATATTTAACGAAAAAAGAGACTATATCAGGGCCCTATCGACAATCTTCTACTATATACACGCACTTCCTCCTGTCAAATATTCAAAATATCTTCACACCCCCAGAGATCAAAGGTCAGAATTAAATGAAACTCTTAATAAATCACCTAGAGACATCACTATTCTGGCTTATTGCCTCATGCCCAACCACTTTCACTTTTTGCTTCGCCAGGAAACCGAAAACGGCGTTCCTCAATTTATGTCCAAGTTTAGCAACAGCTACACCAAGTATTTCAACACCAAACACACCCGCATTGGCCCGCTTTTTCAAGGCACATTCAAGGCGGTAATAGTCGAGTCGGAAGAACAATTGATTCATTTATCCCGCTATATCAATATCAATCCGATTGTTTCCTCACTAATTAAGAAAACCGATCTCATAAACTACCCCTGGTCGTCAATGCATGAATACATTACTCCAACGGCAAATAATCTCACAGACCCATCCATAATTAACTCCATTTTTCATTCAACATCTAAATATCTGGAATTTTGCCAAAACCACCTGGCATACGCCGAAGAACTGGAACGCATCAAGCATCTCACAATTGACATCTAAACCTGCACCAAAGACCAGGTGCCAACGTAATCCACCCTCCAGGTGGTTTACCCACTCAGGTATATAATTCCCCCGTGACCACACAGGAATTCAAAAAAGCGCTCGTTTGTCCGGGACTGCTCGATAAAAGAATCGGTACTCTTGAACGAATTTTCCACGCCGCAGGCGAACAACCCGAAGACGACCAAAAAGTTCGTGAAGGAGTACTTTATTTACTTCGGCTTAGATCCGAATCACTCCTGTCTCACAACACAACTATCAGAAAATGGCTAGAAATTAATCCAACCGGATACTCTGAAGACACTGAAACTTTAGCAGAGGAAATTAATCGGATTCTCACCTTTATCGACAGATGCCGCAGCAAAAACCGTACGGTGCAGCAACTATTCCCGGAGGAATGAATATGATATCATCCACCTATGCCTGAAAGACGCTATCTAGTCAAAGTCGAAAAACAATACAATCCTGAAAACCTCATTTGGCCGCTTTCCCTTCTTCCCTTAAAACTTCGTGTTTTGATCGCATCCAGTTCCAGAACCACTTTAGGGTACTTCGACCAAACCTCATATCAGCCCGGAGACTTGCCTGACGGTCTTATACCCCTAATGGGCCAGGCCTTCGGCTTCGAGTCTTCAGAAACTGCCCTAAGAAAAGCCTGGGATTTAACTTCTCTTCAACCGGATGAATTTGGTCAAATTCGAATTGCCGAAGTCGTAGACACCCGGGAAGACAATTAGCCATCGCGCTCCGAAGTCACGCTGGTATACAATAACTTTAATGCCCAACCCCGTCGTCGCGTATTTCAGCCTGGAAATGATGCTGGAGTCGGATATTCCGACCTACGCCGGGGGACTGGGGGTATTGGCCGGAGATATTCTAAGAAGTTGCGCCGATCTCAAAATTCCCGCCGTCGGTGTATCCCTTGTTTACTCCGGCGACACGTTCTATCAATCCGTTTCTCCGGATGGATCTCAAAATTTCATCAAGCAGGACTGGCAAAAACTGGACCAGCTGACCAAACTTCCTGACGTAATCGAAATCAAAATCGCCAATACCCCGGTCAAAGTCGGCTGCTGGCGCTACGACATCGTCGGTCTTTCCGGCTTCGTCGTCCCGGTTTTTCTTTTGGATACCAATTTGGCCGTCAATCCGGACTGGGTCCGCGATATCACCAAAAATCTCTATGCAGTCGGCGACTACCGCCTGATGCAGGAAATTTTAATCGGCTTCGGAGGCATCAAAATGTTGCGCGCGCTGGGTTATGCCTCCATTCCCACTTATCACCTCAACGAAGGCCACACCGGCCTGATTACCCTCGCCCTTCTGGCCGAAAACAACTTTCAGGACGCTCTAGTTAAAAAAAGCTGTGTTTTTACGACTCATACTCCCATCCCCGAAGGCCACGACAAATTTCCCTACGATACGGCTTACCGCCTGGCCGGCGATTATCTTCCCTGGCATATCAAAAAAATAGCCGGTGAAAACGAACTTTCCCTCACCCACCTAGCCTTAAATCTCTCCCGCAAAGCATTTGCCGTCTCAGCCAAACACCGGGAAGTGTCCGGCAGCCTTTTCCCGGGTTACAATTTTGACTTCGTCACCAACGGCGTCCACCTTCGCTCCTGGGTCCACAACCACCTGCAGGATATTTACAACCAATACCTTCCCGGCTGGCTGGAAAACCCCCCACTACTCACAACTCACAACCGCCTTCCCCCGACAGCTCTCTGGAGCGCTCATCTCGAATGCAAACGCAAGCTCGTCGCCTACGTCAACCGCCATCTGCTCCCCGGCCACCCCGAATTCGACGAAAATATTTTGACCATCTCTCTGGCCCGCCGCCCCGTAGCTTACAAACGGCCGCTGCTACTGTACCATGATCTGGACCGCCTGGCCCGGATCGGCGCGAACCGCCTGCAAATCGTCCAGTGCGGCAAATCCCACCCCGACGACGACGTTTCCCAATCCTTCGTCCGCCAAATTATCGAAGCGTCAAATAAAGTCCGCGACAAAATCAAAATCTGTTATCTGGAAAACTACTCGCCCAAAATCGCCCGGACTTTAGTTTCCGGTTCGGATGTCTGGCTCAACACCCCCGATAAGCCACTCGAAGCTTCCGGCACCTCCGGCATGAAAGCCGCCGCCAACGGTGTTCTTAATTTTTCTGTTCTGGACGGCTGGTGGATCGAAGGCTACGCCCAAAACCCCCAATCCGGCTGGGCCATCGGAACAGTGGACTCACCGAACAACGATGACGCCGACGCCGGTGCCCTCTACTCCATTCTGGAATCCGAAATTATGCCCATGTTTTACACCCGCCGTGCCGACTGGATTAAGCGCATGCAGGCCGCGATCACTTTAGGCGCTCACTTCTCCACCCACCGCGTTGTGAAAGACTACTTGATCAAAGCCTGGTCCTCATGAAAAAGTAAGTGCTATAATTGCCCTGCTTTCAGCCCCCTATGACCAGTCTCAAGAAATTAACTCAACCCGTCCGCGCCCTGTACATTGGCACGTACATCCCCCGGAAATGCGGCATCGCTACTTTTACAAAAGACCTGACCAACGCCATCAATTTGATTAACCCCCTGGCCCTGGCCGAAATCGCCGTCATGGACAACAACATCAGCGAAGGCCTGCGCTACCCCCACGAAGTCAAATATAGAATCCGTCAGGAAGTCAAAGAGGATTACGACGAAGTGGTCAAATACGTTAACGAAACCGGCGAGGTGGACATTGTAGTTATCCAGCACGAATTCGGCATCTTCGGCGGTGAAAGCGGGGATTATGTTTTGGAATTGGCGGAAAAATTGCAAAAACCGATTGTCGTTACTCTGCATACCGTCTTGGAAAAACCGACGCCCAAAATGAAAGATATCATTCATCGTCTCGGCAAAAAAGCCGAATTCATGGTAGTTATGCTGGAAGCCGCGGGTGAAATGTTAGTAAAAAAATACCATGTTGACCGGCGTAAGGTTGTAGTCATTCCCCACGGCGTACCGGACTTTCCCCGGTTTGCCAACGGCAAAAAAAAGCTGGGCTTGGCCGGAAAAGTGCTCATGACCAGCGCCAACCTGGTCAGCCGGTCAAAGGGCCTTGAATACGTCATCGCTGCCATGCCGGAAATACTCAAACAAATTCCCGAATTGGTTTATTTGGTAGTTGGAGAAACCCATCCGGTCGTCAAACTGACCGAAGGCGAAAAATACCGCAATAGGCTCAAAAAAATGGCCAAAGACCTGAATCTTGGCCGGCATGTCCGGTTTGTCAATAAATATTTGCCTCTGAACAAGCTGATCGCCTACGTCGGCGCCAGCGATCTCTATATCACTCCGTATCTGGATCCCCAGCAGGCCGCCTCCGGGTCATTGGCCTACGCCATCGGAGCCGGCAAAGCCTGTGTCTCCACGCCCTATCTGTACGCGCGGGAGATGTTCAGCCTGGGCTGCGGTAAACTGGTTCCGTTCGCGGATAGCGAAGCCATCGCCCGAACTGTTGTCGAAACCTGGACGGATAAACAAAACCGTCTAGACTGTGAAGAAAAAGCTTACGAACTGGGCCGGACGATGACCTGGTATTACGTCGGTCACCAGTACTATCATCTGATGCAGCATGCCCTCAAACAATCTTGATTTAGCCTTGACGTATATCCGCCGGATGACTGACAAAACAGGCATGTTAGAACATGCCAAGTTCAGTGAGCCGCTTAAGTCCGAAGGCTACACTACCGACGACAACGCCCGGGCTTATGAGGTCATGCTGAAATTGGGCCAGCCGCGTCAAATATATTTGGACTTTTTAAAACGGGCTGTAGATGCTGGTGGATTCCACAACGACATGAACGAGAATGGAGAGTGGTTGGACAAACCGGGTTTGGGCGAATGGTTCGGACGGGCAATGGTTGCAACAGATCTGGGAATAAAAACCGGCGACCAAAATGAGAAAAACGATTGTCGGATAATTTGGGATACAGCCAAACCGGCCTTTGTCCACGTGACTTCATTAAGAACAATGGCCCAACTGGCAATAGCCAGAGTGCCGTATATGGCCGAAAAACTGGTTTCCGCCTGGCAAAAAAATCGGTCTGATGATTGGGAATGGTTCGAGCCCGGTTTATATTATGACAACGGTCGTCTTCCCCACGCGCTATTTTCCGCCGGCCATGTAAAACAAGGTCAAATAACCCTCGACTGGTTAATTACTAAGTTGTGGGAGGACCAAAAAAATTGTTTTAATTTTGTGGGCCAGAAGGGCTGGTGGAAAAAGGGCGAGTCAAAAGCCGAATTTGATCAACAACCCGTAGAGGCGGGGAGTATGGTAGAAGCATGTGTGTCAGCCTATTCAGCTACTCAAGATAAAAAATATTTGGACTGGGCCGGTAAAGCTTATGAGTGGTATTACGGACGCAACATCATTGGAGAATCGCTGGTCGACAATCGCACCGGAGGCATCAGAGACGGGTTCAACTCCCAGGAGTGCAGTTTAAACGAAGGCGCGGAAGCCGTCTTGAGTTTTGCTCTGGCAAGCCTTAATCTGGAGAAGCATGAAACTGGTTAGAAATCCAAGCCCCGTCCTGACACCTACCGCGCAAGAGTGGGAAAACAAAGGCGTATTTAATCCTGCTGCCTTCGAATTTGAGGGCAGCGTCCATCTGGTTTACCGGGCCCAGGACTCCGCCGGGACTTCCCGGTTGGGTATGGCCAAAATGCGCACCCCCGCCGAAGTGGCGGAAAGAAAAACCGACCCCGTCTTCAACCCGGATCCCGACAGTGAGTATGAAACCATGGGTGTGGAAGATCCGCGTATTACCCGGGTGGGTGATGAATATTTTGTCCTGTACGTCGCCGCCTCAAAATATCCCACTTTGATGCGGGTTCCAGCCCATCCCAGGGAGGCTGACTGGCGGGTCCGGGTAAGCCTGGCCAAGACCACGGACTTTGCCAACTGGACCCGGTCCGGCGTGATCATCAGCCATATCGACAGCAAGGACGCAGCCATGTTTCCCGAAAAAATAGACGCCAATTTTTGTATCCTCCACCGGGTCCTCCCGCAAGTCCGGATTTCCATTTCCGCCGACGGCCGCCGTTACAAAGAACGGGGACCGGTCTTCGGCCCGCGTGAAGGCATGTGGGATGAAGTGAAAGTGGGCGTGGGCGCTCCGCCGGTCAAATGCCCCTTCGGCTGGATCCTGTTTTACCACGGCGTGGACAAAAATAAGATTTACCGCCTGGGCATTGCACTCTTAGATTTAGACGATCCGAGTCTGGTCATCGGCCGCACCGCGGAACCGGTTTTAGAACCGGAAACAACATGGGAGAAACAGGGCCAGGTGGCTAATGTCGTTTTCACCTGCGGCGCCATCGAGGACACTGATAACTACTGGATCTATTACGGGGGAGCGGACACCGTCATCGGCGTCGCCAGCATCGCCAAACAGGAGGTCTGGGCCTGGGCCAAAGAAGAATTATCCAAATCCCGCTATCACGAATTTGACCAAATCGGCAAAGTCGTCACCGAAGAGACAGAAGAGAGAAGGAGATAAGTCTTCTTAAACGCCTCCAGGGTATTCCAATCGTGTATTGAAACAGTTGCAACCGGGTATTTAAATTTTTTCAATGCTTTTGTATGGGCCTTAATTACATCCGGTGTAACTAAATCAGTCTTGGTCAACACAATCACCCGGGGTTTTCCCGAGAGTCCAGCCCCGTATTTGTCCAGTTCGTCGCTGATCACCTGATAATCCCGGACTACGTCGGCACTATCACAAGCGATGCACTGAAATACTAAACTTACTTTTTCAATATGCTTCAAAAATTTAGTACCCAAACCTCGGCCGTCCGATGCCCCCTCGATCAGTCCGGGAATATCGGCAATCACCTGTCCGTTCACTACGCCCAAGTTAGGTTCCAAAGTCGTAAACGGATAGGCACCGATTTGGGCATTGGCATTGGTCAATTCGTTTAACAGACTGCTCTTTCCGGCGTTAGGCAGCCCGATCAGACCGTATTTGGCGATCAGCTTGAGAATTAGTCTCGCCTTTATGACCTGGCCGGGTAGGCCGGGCTGGGCCCGGTAATTACCGCCCCGGCCCCCCAGGCCACCCCTGCACAGCAAAATCCTCTGACCAGGCACATCCACATTAACAATCTTTTTAGTTTCCGTGTCCACAATAGATGTACCGACGGGCAACTGGATTTCAATATCGCCCCCGCTTTTACCCGTACTGTCGTTATTGCCTCCCGGCTCACCGTCATCGGCTTTGACTTTACGGATTCCGGTAAGTTTGTTTAGCGCGGATAAATCAGATGTTGCTACAACGTACACGTCTCCACCCCGCCCGCCGTCTCCACCCACATTGGCTGGTGATCTAAATTTCCTAATCGGGGCATATCTACCGGACCCCCCATGCCCCCCAGAGATCTTGATATCAATTTCATCAACTAACATAACTCTGGAACATTATATGCTCAAAACCTGTAAAATCAGCCTATGAATTAGACTTATACCTCGCGAATAACCTCAAATCCTTTCAGGCTGCCGACCATGTCAAAAACAACAGACTTTAAGTTTCATAGTATATAGTGCATAGTTAACTATGTACTATGTCAATGCATAACTTAGTTTAGTATCTTCCTCGGTGTATACTGGAACTTATGGATGACACGAAAAAAATGTTAAGAGCTATTATTAATGGCCAAACTGCTTTCAGGCAGGAATTTTCAGGAAAGCTAGATAAAATTGAGAAAAAAATAGATACGGTCGAAGAAAAATTATCAAACAAGATCGACTCTGTAGATATAAAATTATCAAACAAAATTGATAGTGTAGAAAAGAATTTAACCAAGAGAATAGATAAACTAGGCAAACAACTGGCGTACCTTGAAGATGACGCACCAACTAGGGAAGAACATGAGGAACTAAAAACTAGAGTCACGGTAGTTGAACACAAAATAGCCTTAGCAATATAGAAACTAAATAAACCAAATAAATCACTCCTATTCGTCCACTTTTACTTCTAAACTGGTCTTTGGGCTAAAAATACGAACCCATGGTGATATAATCCGGAAATGGCAGATTATTTAATTCAACCCCCATGGGGAAAAATTATCGAACTTAGTCGCGGAAAAGAGCAAAGCTTGGCGATAATCTTTGTTAATCCACATACAACCAAACCTACCGAAATTCATCGCCAAATGACAGAGTGGTTTGTAGGACTCATAGGTTCTGGGGTAATCCATTTAGCCAATGAGCTACCCAAACTTACAAATTCAGGTGAAGCTGTCACAGTAAAACCTAATACCCCCTACGCAATAGAAAATCCTGGCGATAAAGCTTTAGCCTTTCTTACCATAGTCTCTCCTCCATTTGACCCCACTGACGTTTACCAAGTCGACGCTCTCTGAATCGGCAAAAGCACTATAATCTAGCCACACTAATATGATTAAAGCTGTAACATTTGATTTGGACGGAGTGTATTTTACTTCGCAAAGTTTTAAGAATTTCAAGGCTAATTTGCCCAAAAAAATAACCGACGAAGATAAAGTAAATTGGGTATTGTACAAGTCTCCTGAAATGTTGAATTTTAAGATGGGGAAAATGTCTGAAAATGATTATTGGGATTTTGTGCGAAAAGAGTTAGGAGTAGAGCTTGATAATTCCGAAATATTCAAGCTGCTGCGGGATAGCTACGAGGTAAATCCAGAAGTTAGGGATTACGTTTTGGAAATTAAGTCAAAGGGCCTAAAAGCTTGCATGTGCTCCAACAACTTCGTAACCAGAATCAGAGAGTTAAACACTCGGTTTTATTTTCTTAAGGATTTTGATGTCAAAGTATTTTCCTACGAAGTCGGCGTTATGAAACCGGAGAAGGGGATATTTGAAACTTTGATTGCCCGGTCTGGTGTCAAGCCCGAAGAAATTGTCTACGCGGATGATGACGAGTCAAAATTACAAGGAGCTATAGATTTAGGAATGAGCGAGTTAGTTTATGACGGTTTTGAGAAGTTTAAAGAAAAAGTTAATACCTTAATTGAGTAACTTCGAAATAAGGGCTGTAACAAGGCACTTTGGGTGACTGACGGGTGTTGAGCCCGCGACCTCTAGATCCACAATCTAGTGCTCTACCGTTGAGCTACAGTCACCACGCCCCCTTATTTTACCCCACGGTGTTAAAATTTACCTACGCCCTTGTAGCTTAACGGACAACTGTCTCAATTTCGCCTCTGTAGCTCAATGGACAGAGCACCTGTCTTCGGAACAGGTAATGAGGGTTCGATTCCTTCCAGAGGCACCATGGAGGCGAAATTGCGCTTCGCGAACGGAACAGTTAATGGGAGTTCAATCGCGAGCGAAGCGAGAGATAGAGAAGCTTTTGGGGCAGGGGCCCCAAGTCGCTTCGATATTCCCTCCAAGGGCATTACTTTGCCTTACTATTGCAGTAGTGTTAAGATATAGGCATGGAAATACCATCAAATGATCCATTAGTTCAAGAAAAATTAAAACGTGTTAAAAATGTTGCAAGGTATGCGGAAGAGGGGGGTAAAAGACTTCAAATTGGTTTAGAACGAAGAGGAATCCCAAGCGAAGAAGCCAAATCTATATCCCAAGAGCCAATGGAAGCTTCTGACATAAGTGATGTTATGGAAAGCAGAATTGACGAAGCCCTGGAAGTTGGAGCGGATGGATATTCGATAATGGAAGCCATACATACGGGAGCTAAAGAGGGAGTAGAAAGGGCGATCAAAAGTCCCACCTTTAAAGATATCGTTCAAAACACAATCATCAGTATTAAATTGAATGGAATTAAATATACTATTCAAGATCTATTGAAAAACTTTTTATAGAGTTGATATGATTTTTTAGCATCTCCAACTGTCCAGCCATAATTACAGCCTCAGGTGTGATATCATTGAAGTAGTTAAAAAAGGTTCGAGTAGAGTCCCGCCCTCGGCACCGTGAAACTGCTAATTTTGGCCATTCTTGTCGTTCTGGGCGCGTTGGCGCTTAATCCCGGCTGGCAAGGTCTAAAACCCGCCATCCTGCCACTGACTCCCCAACCCACAAAAACTTTAACGAGTTCCAATTCCACCGGTCTGCCTTTAAACATACTTCCCGGATTTTCCATCCAATACGCCGCCGCAGGATTAAATTGCCCTCGGGATTTGGAATTCGACCCAGGCGGCACCCTGATTGCCAGTATTCCTTGTCAAAACAAAGTGGTTTCCCTCACCCCAACCGAAATCGGACTTGTCGCCTCCGGTTTGAATCAGCCGCACGGTATAGCCTATGCTAATGGCAAATTGTACATTGCCCAAGCCGATAAAGTTACGGTTGACGGCAAAAAGATCCTGGATCTGCCCACCGGCGGCAACCACACCACCCGCTCAATTCTTATTAAGGACGGCAAAATTTATGTGTCTATGGGATCAAGCTGCAACGTATGCTATGAAAAAGACCCCAGAAGGGCCGCAATCTGGGTCGCTGCCCTGGACGGATCGGACTTTAAGCCATTTGCGACCGGGCTGCGAAATTCAGTTTTTTTGATTGAACACCAAGGAGAGATTTGGGCGACAGATATGGGCCGAGACCATCTGGGCAACAACCTGCCGCCTGAAGAAGTAAATATCATCAAAGAAGGCGATTACGGCTGGCCGGTTTGCTATGGCAAAAACATCCACGATACCAATTTTGACAAAAACCAATACATCCGCGACCCCTGCGCCGGCAAAATTCCCCCGGAAATCGAAATGCCCGCCCACTTCGCTCCGTTAGGCTTAGCCTTTGTTCCCGCATCCTGGCCGGCCGAATACCGGGGAAAATTACTAGTAGCTTTTCATGGTTCGTGGAACAGAAACCCTCCTGACGGCTACAAAATCGTTTCGATTGATCCGGCAACCAAAAAGATCTCCGACTTTATTACCGGCTGGCTGCAACCGGACAACTCTGCCCTCGGCCGCCCCGCCGATCTGATTTTTGATTCCGCAGGCAATTTGTACGTCTCCGACGACAAGAGAGGAGTCGTCTACAAAATTACTCCCCCGGCTCCAGCGCCTTAATCTCCGGCAGGCTCCTGCCCGTCACCCCCTGCAGTTCCCCGTACATGCCGTGTGTATTGTCCACGATTTTTCTGATCTCTTTCTCCTGTCTGGACCATTTTTGGGCAAACCATCTTTTCTCTTTTTCCAAGTCTTCATTCAGGGTATTAAACGCTTCCACAATACTCTCCACCCGGTGGGCAAATTCCACGCTGTTCACATAATCATATACTTCTTCTGCTTTTTCTTTTTTTCCTTCGTTTTGCTTACTTTGTTTAAACACTTCCCACAAATTTTTTCGCAGGGCCCAACCCAATCCCACTGCGCTTGTCCGTCCGGTCACCCACACCCCTTTATAAAAAGTGAAGTTTTTAATTTCCTCCGGCAACTCCACCGAAACCAGCACCGCCTCGTTGGCATTTAACCTCCGCATATCCTCCCGCAGTTTATCTATCCACCCCTCGCTCCACTTGGCGTTTTTACTCTCCCACAAAATCACCCCCGTTTTCTTGCCAGTCTTTTCAAACACTCCCTGCACCACATCCGCCCCCCGCACCCCCTTGGCAACTTCAGAAATCTGGTCATTGGGAAATTCTTTTTTGAGCATTTGTTCCAGTTCCAGCTCCAGCACCTCCCCCTGAGTTTGTTGTGACCCCTGCTGCAGTTTTTGTTCCAAATCTTTATTCATCTTCAGGGCGTCTTCTAACTGCTTTTTGAGCTCCGCCTGCTTCAGGTCCTGTTCCGCCGCGGCCTTCTTTCTTGACTCCGTCCAGATTTTTTCTTCGGCCTGGATCATCTTCTTTTCAAATTCGACTTCCCTGTCCCTGTCTGCTCTTTTCAGGTCTCTCATTTGCTCCAGCAGGTCCTTTTCTCGCTTTCTTCCCGCGTCTTCGACCTCCTTCACTTTCTCTTCTATCTCATGCTTAAAAACATCATTTATTTCAATTTCTTCTCCGCACTTTGGACACACCATTTTCTTATTCATCGCCCCATGCTACCACACCCGTGTATCAGTTTCATCGGACATTGCTTTTACTAGTCCCAACATTCCAGTTACCTTATGCAGTTTGGCAACTACACTGACACAATGATCCTCACCGTCGTGACTTTCCAAAAATCTTACCAGCTGTCTCCAATGATCAGCTGTCAAATTCCTCTCTTTCTTTGGCGCCGCCACAGCGTGTGCAAAAACCGTCCCTAAACAACTGCACTCCAGCATTACCTGTTCAATCTCACCACAACCCACCACCTCCACCTTCTGCTCATGAATCATCACCATAGTCTCACTGTTTCATCCTACCACCTCGTCCTGTTTTGTGGACAAGAAGTGCGCCCAGCCGTCAAAGAACCGCAATATCGTCTTAAACGGCATCTCCAAAGCAAAGTCGAAAACAAAAGCCAGAAAATTAAGTCTGGCCACCTCCCGGCTTACCGCACCCCCGACAGCCACCATCGGCAAAACCAATGCTTCACCTATGCTCAACCGGGTATCAGTCCTCGGTCTGAAAGTATAAACCAGGGCCGACTGGCGGATGCGGTACGCAAAGAAAGTCACTACCGACAGGAAAAACCCAAACACCACCATACTCACGAAACTAAACCCCACCCATCTCAAAACCAGGTACACAGCAGCAAACATTACCACAAACAACGCCGCATATAGCCCCCAGAATACCACCCGGCTCCATCTCCATTTCGGTTTTCTGATGACAAATACTTCCTCCTCATTCACCTGTCCGGCGTCCCCGCTAACGATTCTCCACGCCTCCGCCAACAACTTTTTCAACTCTTTTTCCCCCGGCGTCCGAATTCCCAACGTCAAAAGCCACATCAAAAACACCGGCACTGTCAGATTTGCTCCCAGTGCCAGCGGACTTATCCGGCCCGACGTCAAACTTTCCACTGGAATTTCCACGACCACCCCAAGTAACATTTTGGTCAGAAATACATATAAAATGCTTCGGGCCGTCGCCCGGTTGATCCGATCATTGCTCATTTTCAACTGTTCCAATAGCGTCTTTTTTGCCGCCCCGTCAAACACCGTTTTCTCCAATACTTCCTGCCTAAATCCCGCCGGGTCGGAAAAATACATATCGCGAATCAAATTAAGCGGCCCGTACAACCGCCGTACCACCGCGCTGGTCGCGTTCAGCCGGGGATGCCGCCGCACCTTCTGCCAGTAATCATATGCCACACCCAGCCCGCCGTCCGGTTTCCCGACCACCTCGTCTCCTCCTTGCGTTCGCAATAGTTTAAACAAGTGGTATGCCATGCCCGCGTCATCGGTCTGGGCATACACCGCCTCCACCGCGGCAAACAATACAAGTTCCTCATCCGCGTGCTCATCCTCAATTCTTATCCGCTCCCGAACCGTCCGGAAAGCCAAACCCGTAAACATCTGATAGTCCGGGTTCGGCGTCAGTTTTTCTTCCACTTCAGCCGACGCCACCATCACGACGAAATCTTTCGGCGCCTGCGTCATCTGGCCCGCCGCCAGATATTTCCCCACAATCTTAACCAAGTCGGGCTTGTTCTTCCTCCACGCCGCCTCCGTCACATACCTGGCCCACACCAGCTCCTGCCCCAACCGGGCGGCGATCGCCTCGGCTTCTGATCCGAATACCGCCTCCCGCCGCCAGATCCGCTCCACAGCCGCCCGTCTCATCAGGTGATCCGCCCGATACTCCAGGGCGTTTCGTGCTGTTTCGTAAATCCTAGCCAGACTGCCCACCCCCCGCACGCTCTCCTCCTGCTCCGCCTCCTCCTTCTTCCCGAAGCTCAAGGTCTCCATCCACTTCCTCATTCCTTCATGCATATTTTCTCCATATTCAGAGCGGGTAACGGGAGTCGGACCCGTCTATCCAGTTTGGAAAACTGGCGTACTACCGATGTACTATACCCGCAGGCGCTTAACCGCAGTACCACCAATTTTACCCTATTCGCAAGGCGTGTCCAACCCACCCACACAACCTTCTTCCGACGGGGGAGTACCCCGCTCCGGACACGTCTCCGAATAGATGCAGGCCTTATCCGTCACCGGCCCGTCGCCGAACACGATCCGGTCGAGGTCCTGCGGCTGGTAATTCCTCCAGTCTGTAATCGTTTTGTCGTTTATTTTGGGATCGACGTCCGGTTTCAGACCCAATGAATCAACAAACATCCCCAGCGTTGCCCCTTTTTGGTGAATATGCGCCACCTCGCCGTTATTGTCATGCAGATGCACCGCCTCACTTTTTTCCATATATTTATCATCGGCTAAGTCAACTTTCTTTCCGTCTATATATACCGCAACGTCAAAGTGCATATGCACTTTCTGTGCCCCTAACGTAGCCGAAGGCGAAGTGGGGTTTTTTGCCAATTCTCCATCCAAAATCTTCTTAAATTCCTCCACTCCTCCGGGCAAGCCAATTTTTTTCCCGTTTACAAAAAACGTCGGCGTCCCGCTTACATCCAAATCAATACCTGAACTCTGGTCCGCCCTGATTTTTTCCTCTATCCCTTTATCCGACAAATCCGTCTTCCATTTATTCACATCCAACCCGATTTTTACCGCGTAGCCTTCAAACTTTCCGGTCCCCGTCCATTCTTTCTGGTTTTCAAACAGGACATCGTGCATCTCCCAAAACTTGCCCTGTTTGCCCGCGGCCTCCGCCGCCGCCGCCGCATTCCAGGCGTTAGCATGGATGCTTGTCAGCGGAAACTCTCTCCACACTACAGCCAATTTTTCTCCATAATCAACCTCCAATTGCTTCAATACCGGATAATATGCTCCACACGACGGGCACTGGAAATCACCATACTCTATTAACACTATTTGCGCGTCTTTTTTTCCCCTTATCCAGTCTCCATCGTTAACTTTCGCAACTTGCTGATCCACTGCTTGCCCTGAGCTTGTCGAAGGGACCGCTGGCTTGCTTGTCGACTTCCAAAAAATCCCTCCCGCAGCCACCAATGCCAATAATCCGATAATTATTTTTTTCATAGTCGGGGCGGAGGGAATTGGACCCACTGCCTTCCGGTCCCAAACCGGACGTTCTACCGATGAACTACGCCCCGAAAATTCAATTGCCCCATTTTACCTGATCTCTTCGACTCTCTCCACCTTTTGTCCGTTTACCGTAAACGTCAGCTTGCCCCCGCCCGTCTTGGCTACATCAATCTCAAACGTGTGCCCAATCCGTTTCTCTGCGCCCCCCAAGGGCACAATCACTTTGGTCTTACCGCTGATCTTTTCCTCCAGCTGCCCAAATGCAAAACCCGGTTCCGACAATGTCAGATACACCACCGTTTTTGCGGCATCAACTTTCTTTATGTCTACAGCTACGATTTGCGGCATTGTGTCAGCCGATGTTTGCAGCCTGGTTTGCTGCAGCACCAGGCTGGCCCCGACCGGAATAAACATCAACATAATAAGTAGCGCCAGCAGTGCCCGCGCATCCTTAATTTTATCCCGGTACAGCCACAACACCGACCCACCAACGATTCCGGTAGCCACCCCGACTACCGCCATCCCCACTTTAATCAACCCCGCCCCGACTCCCAATATTTCCCCCATACTTCAAGAATATCACAGTTTGTGCCGGGGAAGGGAGTCGAACCCTTACGCCATTGCTGACGGGGGCTCTTAAGGCCCCTGTGTATACCATTTCACCACCCCGGCATAGTGGTCGCTGAGGGATTCGAACCCCCGGCCCCCGCTGTGTAAAAGCGATGCTCTAACCAGCTGAGCTAAGCGACCTGGTGTGGGCCGAAGAGGACTCGAACCTCCACCCCTTGCGGGATACGCTCCTGAAGCGTACGTGTATACCAATTTCACCATCGGCCCATGTCAAAGAACGGTGGGCGAGAGAGGACTTGAACCTCCACAACCTTTCGGTCATAGCCTCCTCAAGGCTACGCGTATACCAATTTCGCCACTCGCCCGTTAGCATATTATATAATATGGACACCGGCCGAGATAGCCAAGGCGGTCAAGGCACCTGTCTGAAGAACAGGCTATGTAGGTTCGATTCCTACTCTCGGCACTAGTGCGGCTATGGTTCAATGGTAGAATTTCTCCTTGCCAAGGAGAGGACAGGGGTCCGATTCCCCTTAGCCGCTCATGCGTAGATTTATTTTCACCAGCTCATTTCTCCTGGGCGCACCGGCGGCTCTCGCCCTGGCTTTTTTCCTTCTTTCCCGTATTGCCCCGCCCCCTTCTTCTCCCTCCCAGGTCCTCGGCTCGTCCGCCTTTCTGGCGGCACCGGCTTTTGCATCCACGCTTGAATCGTCTTTCTCTTCTTCAGACGCCCGCCCGCTGATTGTCAAAAACTATCTCCGCCGCTACTCTTCTCCCCTCGAACCCTTTGCCCAATATCTGGTGGATACTGCGGACAAATACCATCTTGACTACCGCTTACTGCCCGCCATTGCCCAACAGGAATCGAACCTGTGCAAAAAAATTCCGGCCGATTCCCACAACTGCTGGGGCTTCGGCATTTACGGCGACAATGTCATTCGTTTTGATTCATACCTCCAGGCAGTCGACACGGTAGCCGCGACCCTCAAAAAGTATTATATCGACCAGGGCCTAGACACACCGGAAAAGATCATGGTCAAATACACCCCGCCGTCTGTGGACAAAGGCGGCCCTTGGGCCATAGCCGTCAACCGGTTCCTGACGGACCTGGAATAACCATGCCGGCGCACTACGACGATCCTGCCTTCTCATACACCCAATATTGGCAGGGTAGGGAATACGAACACCAATCCGAAATCCTCGCCCTTACCCGTCTTCTTATCGGCCACAAATTTTCCCGCAGTGCTGACATCGGCGGAGGATTCGGCCGCCTGACCCCAACCCTCGCCATCCATTCCAAAAGAACCCTTCTTATCGAGCCATCTGCCCACATGCGCCGGCTGGCACCAAAAAATCTCAATGTCCAGGCAGGAACAGCTACACGTACGCATTTACCCGACTCGTCATTGGACTGTGCCATACTGATCCGCATCCTGCACCACATCCCGAACCTCTCACCGGTGTTCACGGAAATGGCCAGGATCATTAAACCCAACGGCTATCTGGTCATCGAGTTTGCCAACTCACTCAACTTTAAATCCCGCCTCAAAAGCTGGCTTTCCGGCCAGCCCATCCTGCCCACTGCCATCGACCTGAGAAGCCAAACCAGCATCCGACGGAAATACATCCACTTCGTCAACCACCACCCGGCAACAGTCCTAAAAACTTTGCAACTGTGCAACTTTGCAACTGTGCAACTTCTATCTGTTTCTAACTTCCGCTCACCATTTCTCAAAAAAATCTTTCCGCTGAAATTTTTGCTTTTCCTCGAGTCATTATCCCAGAGTAAGCTTTCAACTATCCACTTCGGCCCGAGCATCTTCATTCTAGCCAGGAAGCTTGACATTTGAACCAACCTATAGTACCATAGAAATACATTCTGCGGCTCTGCTGAAAAGCGGCGGCGGCAGAATTTCATCAAAAAGCCTCGGCATCGGGCAGGAGCCGGGGCTTTTTGTTTCCCGACCTTATATAATTGACCTATTGGGCGGATGGCGGAACGGCAGACGCGCTGGCTTTAGGAGCCAGTAACCGCAAGGTTGTGGAGGTTCAAATCCTCTTCCGCCCACATGCCTTTTATTTTAGCCATCGTACTTACTTTCCTCACCCTCCGTTTTCACCCCTTTCCCCGTCCCTCATCCCCAACCTCGCCCTTATCCCACGACCCACAACCCACGACTATTCCTACACCCCAAGCAATCATTCCCAAACAAAATTCAGACACAGATCCCTGGGGTGTAGCTATCAAAATCGGTGAACACACCTACAAAATCAAGGTCCAAAACGACTCGGCGATGGGTACCCCGGACGAAATTCTCCAAGCCCTGAACAATTTACGCGCCAGAAACAACGTCCAACAGCTCAAAAAAGATGACCGGCTCTGTGCTTACACCCAATCCCGGGCCGAATATCAAAACTCTCTGGGCAAAACCGACGCCCACGCCGGTTTCACCAACTACTTACAAAACCAGGATGGCTTTCGCAAGCTGGGCTTTGCCAGAGTAGGAGAGAACTCCTCCTATGGTTATATTCTCTCCGGCGTCCATCTTATTGAATTTGTCTACATGCAATCCCCGGATCACAACGCCAATCAGCTCGATCCCACTTGGGATCATGGCTGCACCGGCACCTCCGGCTACGCCACCAACTTAATCTTTGCTACATCTCCGCTCTAACCAAATGAAAAACCCCTTTCCTTGCGGTCCGGGGCCTTTCGGAAACAACATTGCTGAAGTTTCCACTGTCTTGCGACAGTCCGTGCATGATAATGCATCAAAATCTTTTTGTCAACTGCCAGATGCCAAACGAAAAATTGCCGGAATCAAACCAGAAACATTACCTAAAACCTCCGTTCCCTTCGGAATTTCCCCTTGGTTATATACACTCCACGGACTTGGTATATAAAACTTTCTCGTTACCCCCGCTCTGTGTGACGCGATAATATCACCAGGTAGACTGTCTCCTGTTACCCCTGTTCTTTTGGCTTCAAACCCCAACCTGGAAATCGCCCCACTCCAATCTTCTGGCCCCTTATGCCTATCTTCACTCACAATATATATTGACTTCTGATCAACGTAGCGGGTTAGCCCCAACCACTCAACTTTCCTCCATGTCCATTCTTCATTTGCGTGTGTCACAATTCCCATCGGTATTCCATCGTTCTTAAACTGTTTCAACACCTCCTCTGCTCCTTCAGAAAAAACGGACCTAACATTATAAATATCCATCAAAATGTGCATCCCCCGCAATAACTCCTCACCCGGCCTTCCACATTCTTCAGCCAATCGATCTATGACGATCTCCCAACGTTGCGGGTTAACCGATCGCTCATGGTAAACCTGGTTGTTTATTGCAGTCAACCGGTTCCATACCCAATCTTGCTCCACAGATCCGACTGTTTCGGTCACAAACTGAGCATATGCTCTCATTTGCTGCACAAAGGCCCAATTCGTCGGAATCAAAGTATCGTCCAAGTCAAACAGCCAACTATCCAATCCCAATTTTCCTACAGCTTCTTTCAAATTCATGGTCGTCTCAAAAAAGCCTCAACCAATCCATACAAATCGACTTTTGTCCCTTTGTTATCAATTACTTCATCAAAATTCCGGTATCCATCCAGTTGTGTTTCTGTCGGGGCTCTATCCTCATTTGCCGCCTCTGTCCGCACCACCCTCAACACCCTACCTCCTTTATTCTGAATTGCTTCGACTTCACAAATATACTAATTCCCCCAATCACCGCCGGCAAAACAACATTACTCAACACTCGCCCTATCCAATAATCCTCCCCTTTGGCCACTCTGGCAAAATGTCCCCACCCCTGTAAAATTAGTCTGTATTGCTCCTTATCGTATCTGCTCAAGTCCACCCCAAACCCCTCCATCCATCTCCTCACGTCCTCAACTATCGGTCCGGACATTTCATAATGGTTAAATTCGTACTTCCTCGCCAAATATTCACAAATAGTTGTTTTCCCCGCGCCAGGCTTCCCCGAAACTCCTATCAACTCTCTCATCCCCAACTTCTACCACCCCGACTTACTTTTGTCCACTTCCAAATCTGTAATATTTATCCCCCAAATATCCAGTTACTTCCGGCCTTATTAACTCACTCCCCAATAAAACTCCCGGATACATCGTAAACAAGCCATATTTTTCATTAACCTTATCAACAACTTTCAACAAACCGACTCTTTGTTTGAAAATTGAAAATTGAAAATTGAAAATTAAGTTCGTTATACATATCCCAGCTTGTCTTACTTCTGTCACCGGATTCCTCTCGTATTCTCTATTCAACATATCAAAAATAATTAACGGATCGTCGGTAGGGGAGTTAACTGTCTTTCTCGCCCAAAAGCCATCCATATTCAAACAAAACGTCCTGCCCACCATCCCCATCTCCCTTAATTTCATACACGCCTCCTCAATCAAATTCCTAACCAACTTTAGTACTTCGCACTTAGTACTTAGTACTCGAAACGTTGTAAACGTTCTGGACACGCTCTTAGCCGGTTCTAGGTCACCGACAGCGGTCATCCCGTCATCATTTCGCAACCACACCAAATCACCAATCTCCTTTGGCAAACCCGGCAACTTCCTGGCTTCACCCAAAGTCGTAACTCCCATACTCTGGAGCATGGTAGTTCTGGATCTTCCTATTCCGCATACCTCCGAAACAGCTATTTTTTCTGTCTCATCCAAATAATTTTCCGGCGTCAAAAAAGTCAATCCGTCCGGTTTTTTTATTTCAGACGCTAATTTAGCCAATAGTTTACTAAACGAAATGCCTATTGAACATTTCATCCATTCTCCTAAATCCACTTTTATTTTTTGTTTCAACTCCAAAGCCATCTGCCATGCTCCGCCCGGCCACAATTTCTGTGTTTCCGTCACATCCACGAAACACTCATCTATCGAAAAAACCTCCAGGGTAGGGGAGTAGTCCGCCAAAATTTTTATCATGCGCTGTGTCAGGGCAAAATACTTATCCATGTCCGACGGGACCAGCACAATCTGCGGGCACAATCTTTTGGCCTCCCATACCGTCGTCCCGGTCTTTATCCCGAATTTCTTGGCTTCAACAGACGCCGCGATCACGCACCCCCGCCCCTCCGCCTTGATTATCCCCACCGGCTTATCCCGCAAATACGGGTTCGCCTGCTGCTCCGCCGTCGCAAAATACGAATTCATGTCAAGATGAAGTATTGTTTTAATCATTGGACTGACAACTGACAACTGACCACTGATAACTCTGGCAATCCATTGCCAGTTCCGCCATCATCCCCCCCGTATCAACAGCAAAGCACATATATTTTCTTCCCCCATCACTCCTCTCAAAAATCATTGGCACATTCTTCACTTCGTACTCCCTCATTCCCCGCCAAAACCTCACCGGTTTTACTTTTCCCTCGCTGAACTCAACAATCACCCTCACCATCTACTTATACCGAAATATACCCGAAGTGTCAATCCCTAACTTCGTGGGTTTTTCCGCCCATCCACGTCTAACAATTAATGGAAATCTCCCGTTACTGGCGGCTGCAACAACAACGTTACGGTCTGGTAGGCGAACAATGCCCCCACTGTGAAGAAAAGATATTCCCACCCCGCGATATTTGCCCGAACTGCGCCCAAGACGCCAAACAACCATATGTTTTTTCCGGCAAAGGCGAAATTTTTTCTTACACCACCGTTTATGACCCGCCGGAAGGTTATGAAGGCTACGCCCCTTACACTATTGCATTAATCAAGCTTGAAGAAGGGCCTTTAGTTACAGCCCAACTCACCGATGTCGATAACGGCAAAGCTGAAATAGGCACTCCGGTCGAAATGGTCACCCGCAAGCTACGTGAGGATGGACCCAAAGGCCAACTTGTCTACGGATACAAATTTAGACCCGTGCTATAATTTCCCCCAGTGAACCGCCGGAATTTGATAATTGCTGCTATACTTCTGGGCGCGGGTGCGGTTGCGCTTAGAAAACCGATTGCCCAGTTACTGCCCAATGGAAATATGACCCAACAACAAACCTCAGTTGAAAACACAGCTGTAACTCCGGAACCCATTTCCGGCCGGCCCCAGGTGGAAATAGACACCGCCAAAGGCAAAATAGTTCTGGAACTGCGCCCCGACGTCGCCCCCAAGACCGTCGCCAATTATCTGGGCAAATGGAGCAGGGGAGAGTGCAACAATTTAACTTTTCACCGGGTGGAAGACTGGGTCGTCCAAGGCTGTGATCCTGCCGGCGACGGCACCGGCGGCAATTCGACATTACCCACCGAAAACTCCCAGGAATCTTTCACCGCCGGCGCCCTGGGTGTCGCCCGCCGCGCCGTCCCCGCCGACGTCAGTAACGACTCGCAATTCTTTATCGTCAAAAAAGACTCAAAATTTCTTGACGGTCAATACACTTACTTCGGCAAAGTCCTCTCCGGCCTGGACGTCATCAACTCCCTCTCCATAGGTGACAAAATCATCTCCACCACCATCCTCACTAAATAAACTAGCCAACGGCACTATCGAATTGACTTTGGTTATTCCCTGGTCCGAAATCCAAAAGGCCTATGAAAAAGAGGTCGGCGAAGCGGTAGCCAATGCCGAAATCCAGGGCTTTCGCAAAGGCAAAGCTCCCCGGTCCATGGTCGAACCCAAACTGGATAAATCGCATCTTTACTCCCACGCCGTCCAGAACCTCTTGCCCGAAGCTTATGCTTCCGCCGTAAAAAACAATAACCTCAAGCCCATCCTGTACCCCCAAATCAAAATCATCAAGGGTCAGGAAAACGCAGACTGGGAATTCCTAGCCACCACTTGTGAGGCTCCATCTGTTACGCTCCCCGACAAACTTTCCCCAGATCTCAATATTCTTCGTCAAAAATCCCAAGTCAAAGTACCTGATTTATTAGTCGAAGAAGAAGCTAACCACCGCCTGGCTTCATTGGCCGAAAACATCACCAAACTTGGTCTGACCACCGAGCAATATCTCACTTCCAAAAAATTAACCCCGATCTCCCTGAAATCCCAGATCTCCCAGAGTTCCCGGGTAGACTTAGAAACCGAGTTCATTCTTCTGCACATCCAAAACGCCCAAAAAATCCCCGATAGAAAATCCACTCTGGACTTCTTGCACAAGTTGGTATAATATAGGCAAATGGCTGCATCCTATAGTCAGAAACCCAAGGCTAAAACCATGCCCAAGAATTTCCTGGAGGCTCTCCATGAGCTGGGCAACGACTTCAAATCCGAAGCTAAAATCCAGGTTTCCAAGATCGTCACCCAGGATGTGCCTGAATCGTTCGGTATCGCCGCTTCCGGCACCATCAAGCCCAACGAGTCGGTTTCTGTAGCCGATCTGGCCCAAGCCGAAGCCAAAGGCGAGGCCAAAGCCGAAAACAGATTCAATGCCCGTCTGCAGCAGGTCAAGGAAGAAGAGCGTGCCTACTTCATGCGTGTCGAATCCCAGAATAAACAGCAAATCGAGTCGGTCCTCACCGAAATCAAGATTTTAGCCAAGTCCACCGGTACTCTGGCCACGCAGGTCGAGATGGCCGTCGCCCAGGCTCCGGCCAACCCGGGGGTTTACCACAAGAACTTTTTCAACCAGCTTTTGTCCTTCATGAAGATTTTGCGCCAAAAAGTCCAGGATTCCAGCCATTGGCTGTCCGTCACCAATTCCAGGGCCAGAGGCAAATCCTATTACTGGGGCCAGGTGGCCGCCTCCGGCACCAAATACATGCTGTCTTCCGAACGTTACATGGTCACATCCACTGGATAAGATCACGCAGGAATCGCGCAAGGTATCACGCAGGGTGGGGGACAACGTAGTACGTGGACGGACCGGCGCCCTGCTTAGCTAGCACGCGGATATCCTCCAGCCTCTTGAGCTTGGCCTGGGCCGTCCGTTTGGGCACCCGCAGAATATCCACCACGTCGGAAGAGGTGATTTTGCCTATCGTCACCACAAAATCCACCATTTTCAGCTCATCCTCATCCAAAAACTGCTGTGTAATGCCCTTTTCCCCGACAGCCTGCAGCGTCAGGATCTGCTCTTTAACCCGCAGCACCTCCTCCCAAAAACCCTCCACAAAGTACTCCAGCCAACTCGTCAGATCCACCCCTTGTCTGGCCGCATATGTGTCCCCGGTCTGCAGCTGTTTATAATATCTTTTTCGGTCCCGGTTATAAAAATCCTCCAGAACTAACACTTTTTTATAATCCCAACCTGATTGATATAAATGTAACAGCGTCAGCAGCCTGCCTGTCCGTCCGTTGCCATCTGTAAACGGATGAATCGTCTCAAACTGGTAATGAAACAGGCCCGCCCGGATTACCGGATGAATTTCTCCCGGTCTCCTTAACCATTCCAAAAGTTCTTCAACTAGGTCCGGCACTTTGGAATAAGGTGGGGGAGTGTAGGCCAATTCCTCGTCACCCTTTGGCATGACATTGACTATAAACACCAGTCCCGGCCGGAACTTACCGGACTTTTCCGGATTAACCAGGCCTCCAACAACAGTTTTATGAATCTCCAATACTTCTTCTACACCGAAACTCCTCTTTTCCCCCGCCAACCGGTCGATTTTAGCCAGGCCCGCCAGATAGTTTTCCACCTCTTTTATCTGGTCGACCTCCGCTTTCACATTCTGGCCCTCCGCCAGCTGTTTTACCTGGAACTCCTCCAGCATGTTACCTTCGATAGAAGTCGAGGTGTGGGCCATCTTAATAATCGCCGCCCGCCGCAAAAAAGCCTCCCTGGCCGGCAGCAGCTTGGATGACTCCACCATCGCCCGGATCTCGGCAATATCCGACAACCACCTGGTCATCTTATCCGTAATCCGGTAACTTGGGGCAAACATACTCTTATTTTATCACGCCATTATCACGCAAGGCATCGCGCATGGTAAAATAACCTCACTGGGAGCTGTAGCTCAGTTGGCTAGAGTGCGGCATTGACATTGCCGAGGTCACAGGTTCGAGCCCTGTCAGCTCCACCAATGTATTTAGGCGCGCACATTTCGATAGCGGGAGGCTTTGATAAGTGTCTCGATCGGGCCATTGGTTTAGGTGCCAACTGCCTCATGACATTTGCTTCCTCACCCCGCTCTCTCCAGCACAAGAACCTGGACGCCGGTCAAATCTCCAGATACCTGGCCAAAAAGAAAAACCTGGAAATCGGTCCGCATTATTTCCACGGCGTCTATCTGGTCAACCTGGCAACCGGCAACAAGGACAATCTCAGAGCCGGCATCAACTCTCTCATCTTTTACCAGAGACAAGCGGGTGAAATAGGAGCCGTGGGCACCATTTTCCATGTTGGTAGCCACAAAGGCCAGGGACTCTCCGGCTGTATCGACCAGATCGTCCGGGCGGTAAATTTTATTTTAGACAGCAGCCCCAAAGGCACAAAGCTGATCATGGAAAACGCCGCCGGCCAGGGCGGGACGATCGGGGAAAAATTCGAAGATTTGGCCCAAATCATAGCCAGGGTCGGGGACAAACCCAAAATCGGCATTTGTCTGGACACCCAGCATGCTTTCGCCGCCGGTTACAGCCTGGACACGGTTTTGGACAAATTCGACCGGGCCATCGGCATCAAATACCTCTCCGTTATCCACCTCAACGACTCCAAAACCGATTTTAACTCCCACGTTGACCGCCACGCCAATCTGGGCGAGGGCAAAATCGGCAATTTAGAGCTGAAAAAATTCATAAAAAGTCTGCAGTTTAAGACCAAAAATTTTCCCCCGATTATTTTGGAAGTTCCCGGTTCCGGCGACGGCCCTCGCAAACACGACATTGATGCACTTAAGTCACTTTTGGAATAACTTCTATACATGCCAGAAAATAATGTATACGTAATAGAAAATGCTATACGGGGTGTACTAAAAGAAGCTGCAGCGGGCTTGAAATCGGCTGCAGCTACCAGAAAGATGACAAGAAGACAGTTTTTAGCAAACGTACTTGCGTTTCCGACTGTTGAAGCCATCCCTAAAGAGGAATCTCCAGAGCAAATCCACACAAAAATCGCCCTTATGTACGAAAACTATGGTGTTCCCTGTCCTATCCCGTTAGATGTACTTAAAAACCGTTCTTCTGAAAAACAAGCGGATCCCCGAGTCCCAGAAGTAATAGTAGCGGCTACCGATATTACACAAAAGAAAATTGGCGAAGCTATTTTAACAACCGCTTATGAACTACTTGGCCCTGAAAGATCTCGTGATTACCTGCATACAGTTCGATTCACCGATGGAGTTGCAGCTGCAAATTCTTCGACTAAATCAATTTTAGTAATGAAAGATTTTCTTCAGGTAGGTGGAAACAACAATTCCTGGCGTAGAGGTGCGGGTATCCATGAACTGATGCACCTCATAGATCTCGATAGTGGTGTCAACATACTTTCTACGTTAACACAAATGGAGTATGTTAAAACCCAAGCCTTGATGGTTTATGGACCAACTGAAACTTACTCTCGTACCTATCTTAATCTCGACGGGATGTTTGCTCAAAATTACTATATGGTGCTAGGCAGAGACTCTGTAACGAACGCTCAAAAGGGGTTAACTCTGGGTGATGAATGGAACAAAAAGCTGAGGCTCTATGCAGAAAAGAATTTAATAGGTTCGAGTTTAGTTTACCAGGATGATGGAAATTTAACCCCCGCTACTATCGCCAAATTTTCAGATCAAGATTATCTTCTATTGGGAAGAGAAATCATGAGACAGGTAAAATCCGATATCATGGGCGTGCCTCAAGGCCTGCGGGATATGATAACTGGTCATTATTACTGGAACATTGTTGCCGAAGGCTGGGTGGGACTCGCACAGGACGTACTCATGGGTACCGGATCCAAAATAAGCAACGATCCACATCTTAATCATTATGTAGCCCAATACATGGGACTAGCTTTAGGAGGAAGTATGGAAGATGGTCCTGTGGACATGACTGACCTCAAGCGAAGACTTAGATACCCGGGAACAAATCACGTCAAATACAAAATTGAAGCTCCAAGTTAGACAATGTTTACCTGCTTGTTTTTACACTTCAAAAGTACTAAACTCAAAACAATCAGCCATGGCGTTTGCATGAGATCTAACCAACCTCAAAGCCAACATCTTAATTAAGCCACCATAGTAGTCAGTTGGAACCCCGGGACTGACGAAGTGAGGGCTTTTTTATTTTGCCCGAACGGAGTCCTGAGCGCTTGTCCTGAGCTTGTCGAAGGATGTCGAAGGACGAAGAGGTGGTTTTCTGCTATAAATGACTATGAATGACAATCGTATGACCACAAATGACCTAGATAATCTTCGCCATTCCTGCGCCCATTTGCTGGCGGCTGCCGTCATGGATTTATATCCCAAAGCCCTGCGCACCATCGGCCCCGCCATTGAAAACGGTTTTTACTACGACTTTGATAACTTAAAAATCTCCGACTCCGATCTGCCTGCCATCGAATCCAAAATGCACGAGATAGCTAAGTCCTGGAATTCGTTTGAACGCATCGAAATTAACGAGGCCGAAGCAAAAAAACAATTTGGCCACAATCAATACAAAATAGAACTCATCGAAGAATACAAAGGCCAGGGCTTGACTCTTTATAAATCCGGCGAATTTATAGATCTTTGTCGCGGCGGCCACGTTGACCATCCAGATAAAGAGTTGAAACACTTCAAGCTGTTATCGGTAGCCGGAGCATATTGGCGCGGGGATGAAAAAAACAAAATGCTCACCCGCATCTATGGCACGGTTTTCCCGACTCAGGAAGAATTGGGCAAATACCTCTGGCAACTGGAGGAAGCCAAAAAGCGCGACCACAAAAAGCTAGGGACAGCACTTGAGTTGTTTATGTTCCATGAAACCGCACCTGGCATGCCCTATTGGCTGCCCAAAGGCGTTATCCTTTACAATGAATTAATCAAGTTCTGGCGCGAGGAGCATACCAAAAAAGGTTATCAGGAAATAGTTTCCCCTATCCTCAACAAAAAAGAGCTTTATGTAACATCTGGACACTACGACCACTACTGGGCAGACATGTTCGTTGCCAAAACAGAGTCAGAAGGCGAATACGGTATCAAGGCCATGAATTGCCCGAACGCTCATGTAGTCTTCAGCTCAAAAACCCGCAGCTACCGAGATTTACCATTCAGGCTTTCTGACACCGACACCCTCCACCGTTACGAAAGATCCGGCACCCTCAATGGTCTTCTACGCGTCAGAGAGTTCCGCCAAGACGACGCCCATATTTACGTTTCTGAAGATCAAATCGAGTCTGAATACAAGGAAGTGTTCGAGATTGTCAAACGCTTCTACTCAATCTTCGGCATGGACTACTCATTTAGGTTGGGTACAAGAAACCCGGAAAACTTCATGGGCGACGTAGAAACTTGGAATCGAGCCGAATCTACACTCAAGACAATTCTCGAACATAGCGGTGTGGAGTACTCAGTTTTAGACGGCGACGGAGCTTTTTATGGCCCGAAAGTGGATATTTTGATGAAAGACGCGCTTGGACGAAGTTGGCAAATGGGCACGGTCCAGCTGGACTTCCAGCAACCCCGCCGGTTCAATCTCCAATATACCGACAAAAATGGCCGGCCCCAAACGCCCGTCGCCATTCATCGGGTGGTTTACGGCTCACTCGAACGGTTCATCGGCCTATTGATCGAGCATTTTGCAGGGGCGTTTCCCGCCTGGCTTTCCCCAATTCAAGTAATTGTTCTTCCCATTTCCGACAAACATTTGGACTATGCCAAAAAAGTCGAATCACAGCTCAAATCAGCCAATATCAGAGTTGATCTCAACGACAAATCCGAGCCCCTGAATGCCAGAATCAGGGACGCCGAAATGCAAAAAGTCCCTTATATTCTGGTCGTCGGCGACCGCGAAACCGCATCTGACTCCGTCTCCATCCGCCAGCGAGGATCCAAAGACGCCTCCGTTCAACCTCTTTCCGACTTCATCACCACCCTGACTCATGTTATAATCTCCCGTATCTAGTGAGCCTGCAATACCGCATCAATAACCAGATTTCTGCCAAAGAGGTGCGGTTGCTACGCGAGGACGGCACACAGATAGGTGTAGTCACCAAAGAAGATGCTCTTTCCCAAGCCAAAGCAGCCGGAGTCGACGCCGTTGAGATAGCTCCGAATGCAGTTCCGCCTGTAGTCAAGCTCATTGACTACAAAAAACTGCTCTATCAGCTGGCCAAAAAAGAACGCCAGGACAAAGCCTCGCAAAAAAAGGTCGATCTCAAGGAAATCAGGTTGACGCCGTTTATGGCTCAAAACGATTTCCAGGTCAAAATCGACCGCGGCCGGGGCTTTCTGGAAGAGGGCCACAAACTGCGCGTCACCGTCAAATTCGTCGGCCGCCAGCTGACCCACAAAGAATTTGGTCCGCAAATGATGGACCGGGCGACCACGGCTCTGGCGGAAATAGCCACGGTTGACCAGCCCGGCAAATGGATCGGCCGCCAATACTTAGCAACTCTTACACCCATTAAACGAAAATAATTTATGGCCAAACAAAAAACCAATAAATCCGCGTCAAAGCGTTTTAAAATCACCGCTTCCGGCAAAGTCATGCGCCGGGTAGCTTTCGGCCGGCATCTGCGCCGCAAAAAATCCGCCGCCCAGCGCCGCCAATTCCGCAGCAATCAGGAAGTTACCGGACCATTATCCCGACGTGTCAAACGTCTTATCGCAATTGCATGAGAGTAAAGTCGCCGAGGCGCCAACGCCACAATAAAATTCTAAAAGCGGCCAAAGGCTACCGCTTGTCCAAGCACCGATTATATAAGACCGCAAAAGAATCGGTTCTTCATGCCGGCCAGTATTCTTTCGCCGGCCGCCACAACCGCGCCCGGGATATGCGCCGCACCTGGATCGTCCGCCTCAACGCCGCCCTCCGACCGTTGGGTATCAAATACTCAGTCTTCATTCCCGCCCTCAAAAAAGCCAAACTTGATCTGGACCGCAAAATCCTCGCCGACCTCGCTGTCCGCCAGCCCAAAACCTTCGCCCAAATAGTTGACAAAGTCAAAGGTTCAGCCTAAAATCACTCCAATGACCACAACCTTAAAAGCCTTTTTCGCTTTTTTTGCCTCCTAACCGGGGGTAGGTTGTAGTTTTTTTATTTCTCAAACCTACCTCCGAAAATCGGGGGTTTTTTAGTGGAAAAAGGAGGTGATCATTATGACTACTTTAATCACATTACTATGTTGCGAGGGCGATCCGGCCAAAAAATGCTATTGCTTACTATGTCCTCACTATTGGGAAGCCGAATCTCAACTCGAAAGGCAGAATGGATACGTGGGAACAGGTTATGGAAATCTGAACGGAATCCCATCAATAGACCAAATACGCAGAAGGGTTAAGCGAAACCTGAAAGAAGGTGAATAACCTAAGGTCCGCCTCCTGCCCAGCGGATCAAAAAGATGTAAAATAAATTTATGGCTATCGTCAAGCTTAGATTCCTTCACCTCAAAACAGTCGACCAATATAAAAAGGCATTTGCGAACCTTTGCAAAAAAGAACTAGATATAAACGGATTTGCTATCAAAATTAACCCCCGAGACTTTGAGCATGCTTGCTATGAATACTTAGAAGGTGCGATATACAAAGGAAAGTTCAGTTATAAACGCGCCAGGAGAATCGCCACAATTGAACAAATAATAAAAGGGGAAATTCCGCAACAAATCATTCTCCAAACCAACCGTAAAAAACACACGATAGCTTTAGTATCTGAAGTTGCTGAATGTTGTGTGATACTACTTCCGGTAACCAAAGAAGACAAGAAGTTCTTCAGGTTCGTAACACTGATTGCTTTTGGAAGGGGAACTGAAAAAGGCGCGAGAAGAATATATCACTCCGGTCACGTCATCACGAAGCGAAAGTTAAATTCAACCTTTCCAAAAGAAAAGGAGAGTTAGTTCTTGGCCAACTCTCCCAGAATGCCAGACTAGCCTTAATCGGCTAATACGTTAATTATAACACTGATGTAAAATCAACGCATGCGCGAGAAGCTGCTAAATCTCAAAAACGAGGCGTTGGCCCAGATTATTTCGGCCGTCGATCCCGAAGAATTGGAGCGCCTCCATGCCCACTATCTGGGCAAATCCGGAATCCTCAATCAAATTTCCAAAGAATTTAAAAATCTTTCCGGCGAAGAAAAGGCCGAAACCGGCCAGCTCTTCAACGAAATCAAAACAGCCATTACTGACACTCTGGCCTCCAATTCTCAAGCCTCAAATCCCAAGCCTCAAAATCTTGATCTTTCGCTACCTGGAATAAAGCCTCCCCAAGGACATTTACATCCAGTGACTAGAGCCATCGAAGAAATTTCATCTATATTTGAAAAAATCGGCTTTATTAGAGTTAGATATCCGGAAGTCGATTGGGATTGGTACGCTTTCGAATCGTTAAATATGCCCAAAAGTCATCCCGCCCGTGACGACTGGGAAACCTTTTTTATAGACGCTCCCGAACATCCCAAATTGGGAAAAATGATTCTCACTCCACATACTTCAAGTGGTCAAGTTAGAGAAATGGAGAGGTTAGGCCAACCCCCAATCCGCATGCTCAATATTGCCAAATGCTATAGGAGACAAGTCGACGTATCCCACACTCCAATGTTTCATCATTTTGAAGGATTAGTCATTGACCAAAATATAAACATTTCACACCTCAAAGGAACTATCGATTATTTTGTCAAACAATTTTTTGGGCAAAATCGTCAATCCAGAATTCGTCCTTATCATTTCCAATTTACCGAACCGTCATTTGAAGTCGACGTCACCTGCGATATCTGTTTGGGCAAGGGCTGCAAATTATGTAAAGAAGGCTGGCTGGAATTGGGTGGCGCCGGCATGGTCCATCCCAATGTCCTAAAAGCCGGTAAAATCGACCCCGAAAAATTCACTGGCTTTGCTTTCGGATGGGGCGTTGAAAGAACTTACATGATGAAATCCGGCCTCAAAATCCCGGATCTTAGATTGTTATATTCAAACGATATACGATTTTTAAATCAATTCTAGAATATGCAAATTTTAATACCTGATTCGTGGCTTAGAGAATATCTGCAAACGGATGCCAAGCCCAAAGAAATTCAAAAGGCTTTGTCGCTTTGCGGACCATCGGTCGAGCGGATGCACAAAGCCGGCGATGATCACATTTATGACATTGAGATCACAACCAACCGCGTGGACATGATGTCCGTTTACGGCATCGCCCGCGAAGCCGCGGCAATTTTACCCCGCTTCGGTCACTCTGCCAAACTATTATCCGATCCATTCGACACCAAACTTTCATTCAAAACTGCAAGTTCAGTCGGTTACTTAACAACAAAAATCAACCCTGATCTTTGTTTAAGATTTTCTGCGGTTTTAATAAAAAACGTTACTGTAAAATCGTCTCCTGACTGGCTTGTTAAAAAACTTGAATTAGTCGGCATGCGGGGACTAAACAATGTCATCGACATTAGCAATCTTCTCATGCACGAATTGGGCCAGCCTATCCACACTTTCGACTACGACAAAATCACCGACCATACGATGGTCTTGCGGGAGAATCGGGTAGGGGAGTCGCTCACAACTTTAGACGGTAAAACTCACAAACTTCCCGGGAAAGATATTGTGATTGAAGACGGTAGCAAAAAACTCATTGACCTGTGCGGCGTCATGGGCGGGCTCAATTCCGCAGTCGACGATCACACTAAAAATGTGCTTCTTTTTGTCCAAACCTACGAACCAACTCACATTCGCAAAACCTCAATGTCACTGGCCCATCGAACGACCGCTGCGGTGCTGTTTGAAAAAGGCTTACCGGTAGAAAGTGTCTTACCGACGATAGAAAAAGGGATTCAATTATTTAAAGAGCTAACCGGCGGTCAACCGGAACCAACAGCTATCGACATTCTCAACGAAAAGTCCTCCCCAAAAACCGTAGCCGCCTCATCCGATTTCATCAATTCCCGCCTCGGCATAAACCTCAAAATCAACGAAATTAACGAAATCCTTTCCAGCCTCGGGTTTACTCCCCAAGTTCCCTGGTGGAGAAAAAACGATATTACTATTCCTGAAGACATCGTCGAGGAGGTCGCCCGGATTTATGGCTATCATAATCTGCCGTCCTGCCTCATGGCTGGCCCGCTACCCACAGCCCGTGCCAACGATGCAGAATTTTACTGGGTCTCCCGCATCAAATCTACCCTCGCCCATTGGGGTTTTACCGAAACCTATACTTACTCTCTCACCTCCAAAGATACCGGCTTAAAACTCAAAAATCCTTTGTCGTCCGAATGGACGTGTCTGCGCACATCGCTTTCGCACTCCCAAGTTATTTCGGAAAATCTGGGCCGGGTCAAAGAACTTAACCTGTTTGAAATCGCCAATGTTTATCTCCCGAGAAAAAACAACCTTCCTGCCGAAGAACTTCATCTGGCCATCTCCACAACCAATACCGACTATTTGAAATTCAAAGGCGTCTTTGAGGCTCTCCAAACCGAACTGGGAAACAACTTTCCTTTTGAAATTTCCACTCATCCCACATATATCAGCTGTGAAGTCAACCTGGCTAAAGTTTTGCAAGCAGCCACCGGTTTACACAAATTCAATCCTATCTCCAAATTTTCCCCGATCATCGAGGACATCAACATAACTCTGAATACCAAATACGACGCTTTAATTAATCAAATTAAAAAGGTTAGTCCTTTAATTAAACAAGTCGACTTAATCGACAAATACGGCGACAAACTTACCCTCCGCCTCACCTTCCACTCCGACTCCAAACAACTCTCCTCCTTAGATCTTTTTAGCGTTCGCAAAGCACTCAGCCGCTTTCAGTAATATCCTTGCAAGAACGCTGTCAACTTCTCTTTCTTCTCTTGACCTATACGGATTCATGGAGGCTAAAATAACCGGAACAGGCACTCTTTTATTCCTTCTTGATTCGCGATCCAACCATTCGAAATGTTTTTCCTGAACCATCGCTTCAACAATCCTCGGCGCAAGTCCGGAAGGGAACGACTCATCCAACTTTGCTAATTCCTCTGGCGTCAAACAATCTTTTAATTCTAGCACCTTAGTTAATTTTACTCTACCAAATCAAGGGCCTGGAGTGGGGGATTGGTAATCCTGGTTAATTCCCAGTAATAGCCGGCGGGAGCCGTCAAAACCTTTCTCGTCTTTGGCCTTAACATCTATCTGGTGCGACCCGTTTGGTATGTTTATGGTTACCTCCCACGGGGAAGTAGTCAGCGTTTCTTTCAGACTCCCGTCCACATAGAATTCCACCTGGGTCACCTTGTTCGAGTCCTGGATATCCAATCTGAACTTGATGTCATTACTGTCGATTCTGGACCCGTCAGCTGGTTCATTGACCACAATCCACATCGGATTTGATCCGGAACAACTCTCCGTCGGCGGGTGGTATTTGACATCCGCCTGTTCCGAAAGCCAGGCCAGGACGCCATCCTGCCACTTAGGGTCCTCCTCCGTAAAATAAAATACCTCTTTTGAATCATAATTCCCACTCCCCACATCCGTCGGCGTCGCTAGCTTGCCCTCGCCCTTACACACTTTAATCATTTTATGCACAGTGTCTTCCCCCACTGGTTCCGTCCCGGCGATGAAAAACTCTTTTTTGGCAGCAAAACCGTCGTGCGCCGGGTAACCTGAAACCGCGTCCACATCCAGCTCCACAATTCCGTCAGGTTTCACAAATTCCCGGTTCGGCATGTCCTTAATCGCCGCCAGTACAATCCGCCTCCAGATCGGCGCCGCCCCGGTCACGCCCGACGCCACCTGCAACATTGGTGTATTGTTGTTATTTCCCACCCACACCCCGGTAATCCTTCCGCCCGCCGTCCATCCTACCGTCCAATTATCCTTTTTGTCGTTTGTCGTCCCCGTCTTTACGGCTATTGTCCGGCCTTCTATAGCCAAAGCGCTCCTGGTCCCGAATGTCAGTTCCCTGGCCTTCGGGTCAGACAAAATTGAGGAAATAATAAAAGCCTCCTTAGAATCGAGTACCTGGTTTTTAGGTCCGTCTCTCCATTCTTCCAACATTTTTCCATCACTGTCGGTCACTTTAAGAATCGCCACCGGTTCGACTTTCATGCCCCCGTTTCCAAACGCCGAATACGCGGAAACCATATCTAAAAGACGCACTTCTCCGCCCCCCAACGCCATGGACAAACCCACTCTTTTAAGTAATTCCGGCGTCGGGTTCAGAGTGGTCAGGCCCATATCGTAACCAATCTGCAGCATATCTTTTATCCCCACCATAGACAGCATTTTGACTGCCGGGACATTGATCGAATTGCCCAGCGCCTCCCGCATCAGCATTGGGCCGTGATACTTGCCGTCATAATTCTCCGGAATATATTCCGGCTTATCACCTCCGGGAAACGACGTTTTAGTATCTAAAAGAAGCGTCGCCGCGGTAAATCCTTTGCGCAGTCCCGTCACGTACACCACCGGCTTAATGGCCGATCCAGGCTGGCGGGAAGCAGTTGTCACGTTGTACTTACCGTCGTAATCAGGATCGCTCCACCCCCGGCTGCCCACCATAGCTAAAATCTGGCCGTTGGATACATCCTCAACTACCGCCGCGCCGTTAGTGATTTTCAGGTGTTTCACCTTGCCAATCTCCTCCGTCACCGCTTTTTGGGCCGCCTCCTGCAAATCCAGGTCCAGCGTGGTCGTCACCTGCAAACCACCCTGTTCCACCGCCCTTTCTCCGTATCTTTCAATCAGTTGGTTCCGCACATAAAACACAAAATGCGGAGCCTTCAGCAAGCCTGACTGGGTGGAAATTTCCACCTTGGGCAGAGTCGCCTTGGCGACTTCTTCCTCATCTTTGGAAATATACCCGTCCTCCCGCATCCGGCGTAACACCGCCTGCGCCCGACCGATGTATTGATCTCCCACATATGGTGAGTACGCCGACGGAGATTGTGGCAATCCGGCCAAAATCGCCGACTCCGGTAAGTTCACTTTATCGACACTTTTACCAAAATACATTTCCGCCGCTGCCTCCACTCCCCAGGCAGTTCCGCCATACGGCGCTTCATTCAAATACATCTGCAGTATCTGATCCTTTTTGTATTTCTGTTCAACTTGGAGAGTCAAAACAAACTCTTTTACCTTCCTCGAAATTGTTCTCTGTTGTGTCAGCAGCACATTCTTGACCAATTGTTGAGTTAGCGTCGACCCACCTTCAAATCTACCTGTCAAAAGTGGCCTAATTACAACCCCTCTCACAAATCCAAATGGATCAAACCCCTGATGTTTATAAAAACTTTTATCTTCTATGGCAATCGTTGCCTGCCGTAATATCAAAGGTACTTGATCTAGATTTACCGGAGTTCGTCTTTGATCTGCGAAAACGTCGTACAACAGTTTGTTATTCCGATCGTAAATCTTAGTTGAAAATCCCTCCCTGCGCACAATTCTGTCCGGGCTGGGCAGATCCTTAGCCACCCAGGCCAGCACTCCCACCAGCACTATCATCCCCCCGACCACCGCCACAAACCCCGCCGTCGCCAACTTTGCCATCCATGCCTTTTTTATCCGCATTACTATATAATCATACCTGCTATGATCCTCTCCCGCAAACAGCGCCGCCTCTGGGGCATCTTAGTTATCTTCTCCAGCCTCGCCCTCCTCGCCACATCCATACTACCATACGTTTTTAGATAATGGATCTCTCAGCTCCAGTCACCACTCTTCCCGGCATTGGGACGATCATGGCCAAAAAACTGGAAAAATTGGGCATAAAATCCGTTTTTGATCTGCTGTATCATATCCCGTTTCGGTACGAAGATAGATCCCGGATCTCTCCGATTTCCAAAATTCAACCGGGCGAAACTGTCACCGTAGTCGGAAAAATAGACAGCATCAAAAACGATTTCACCAAAGGCCGGAAGTTCATTCAAAAAGCAGTTGTCTCCGATGACTCCGGACCCATAGATGTTGTCTGGTTCAACCAGACATATTTAACCAGAACTTTAAAAG
>Ga0209541_10002168_pt1 | contig 37625 bp, 39 predicted proteins | sample RifCSPlowO2_01_FD_184027 | JGI IMG/M metagenome (GOLD analysis project Ga0209541, IMG submission 184027) | Groundwater microbial communities from Rifle, Colorado - Rifle CSP2_plank lowO2_0.1 (SPAdes) (version 2) | ecosystem: Environmental > Aquatic > Deep subsurface > Groundwater | place...
AGAAAGAACAAGAAAGCATTGAGAAAAACCTATCGGTTTTTCTAAGCCAATTCAACTACGGGTCTCACTAGACCCCGCAGTATTCTTGGCTGATAATAAGTTATTGCCTTCCGCCCATTTAATATTATTCATTTTTCTCTTTTTTTCAATTTATTCCTGTTTAACTATTAAGTCTAGACTTTCTGTTTATTGCCAGAAAATCAGAATCTTCTTCCGCTTTTAAAACCTAGAAAAAAGCCAACAGATATGCTTATCATGATAGTTATTGCTATTAGTCCAGGCATTGGATTAGAATTTGATAAGCTTAATATTGCATTGCCTGTAATCTGGCTGTCTGCCATTTCCACATTTGGATCATCTTCAACAATTATCTCTCCTTTCATAGTTTTTGGATAGATTGAATCAATGTACATATATGTTCCAGGCACATCAAAAGTATAGCTGTAACTTTCTCCTGCCTGAAGTCTTGGGCCTTTAATATTTACTGTATATATCTTTACAGAATGAGGCCATGCTCTTGTCTCACTTTCTCCGATATAGTCATAGTTTGTCCAGGTTACAGTTGCTCCTTTTGGCAAGATTATCGTGCTTGGCTCAAATGCAAAATGTCTTATATCAACATTTCTGTTTGTAACTTTTCCGGAATAGACTATTTGTATCGGCTTAGGCTCTTCAACTTCCGGCTCTGGCTGCCCATTTACAATGGCTTCATTTATCTTGGAATCTACAGGATTGGATTTTGCCATTGCCTGGCTTTTCATGGCAATTGCTATTCCGATTGCAAATATCAATACGACCAATGAAAGGATTATTGCTTCATTTCTTTCCATCATGCACCTGATATTGTTTAAACAGTTGAGTTGCCTGTCTTTGATTGGGATTGCTCATTTTATTTTAAATCATTTATCTGGATCGCTTAATATTTTTAGGTTATATGCTTCAGTAATGTTTCAAGTGTAGCTAACAAGCTTATCTTAGCTTGTTGTGTTTATCAGCTGATAACTTTTAGGCAAGACCATATCGCTTTCTTTCAATGAGTTTATTGTTACTTCAAAATATTGCAGCAAAGTTTCCTTTTTATCAGCTCCTGTAATCTTGGCTTCGTGGGGAAATGCATAAAATTTATCCAGGAAGGCATCTATCTGGTCTCCTTTTGAATTGTTCATCTTTACTAAGATAGTATCCCTGTTGTTCACTAATTTTCCCTGTTTTGTTATTTCTGCGCTTTGGACATCTTCAAGGATTGTCAATGGCGTGCTCTTCAATTGGTATTGTTCAAAGCTTATTGCCCTGTATTTATTCTTTTCAGATTGGCTGCATCCTGTTTTTTCACAAGTTCCAAAAGCTGTTTTCTTGGTATTATCCAAGTATACTGTATCATACTGTTCCTCAGCTTTTTTCCCAGGTTTTTCAAATAATTCTATCTTCACCTTATCTCTCAAGATGTGATAAGTGTTTCTTTGGTTCAGTTCTCCAAATTTGTATGAATAGCTTGTTATCTTATCCTTGTTTGTCAGGAGCTCCTTAACTTCAGCAGAAAGTTCAGGTGCAGGAATCACTTCATCTATGGGTGGTGCAACAACTTTGGCTTCTTCCTGAGGCTGCTGAACTTGAGCTTGTGTTTGCTTGCCAGAACAGCTCACAATTAGAAGCAATATTGACATTATGCAAAGAATTAATAAGATTTTTTCTTTTTTCATATATCTCACCTCTTGGAAAATATGGCTTATTATTGTTGTTCAAGCTGATTTGGGATTTATTGTATATAAATCTTTAGTTTTATAACTGGTAGTGTTTTGGTTCAATATGAGTATTGTTATAGTTATAACAGTTCTTAATTTTGTCTGTGCACTGGTTTAATTGCTTTAATTGTATCATTGTCTAGATTTAGTTCCTTGCAAACTTGCCTCACAAAGTCTTTGAAGAATGATCAAAACGCTTTTAATTGCGCTCAGACAGCTTTTTCTGAATTATTTACATCTATCCTAATTTATATTAATCAATAGAAAAATATTTGAATAAATATAGAATCAAATAAAAAAAATAAAAAAAGGTTTTAGCCTTTTTATTGCTCTGCCTCTGCCTCTGCTTCAGCTTCAGCTTCAGCTTCACCTTCTGCTGCTTCTTCCATTACTGGGCTAGGTGCTCCTACGCTGATCTGGCTTAATGAAGTTCCGCTGATTTCTACTTCAGTTCCCTTCATGTCTGCTGCGTATCTATCATAGTACCTTAGCACTCTTGAAGCTCTCTGGGTGTCTTCTGCAGTCCATCCTGCAACTACCATAGCTACTTTATCATCTGTCTCAAATAGCTTTAGCATTGCTTTGTTCTGAGGTATTCCAGATTCTGTTCCACAGGTTCCAGCTGCTAGTCCCATGACTTCTGCTGTGACTGAGTTTACACATGGTCCGCCTAATGTCAATACATTGTTGGCAGCAATCATTGCTGAGCTTACATCTTTGTCTAGCTTTGCAAATCCGCCTTCAATTGGATTGATGTTGACGTTTTCAGTTCCAGCTCCGCCAGTTGTCTTTGTCGTTGTTGCGCCTGAGATTACGAATACTTGTGGCAGTCTCTGTCCTACAGGGTATTCAACAGTCAACTCATTTGGATCACTTGTAGGTGATGTTTCTTTTACGAAGGTACCCATTGTGGTATACGCGTAGTTGACATTGTCTTCTTCTTCAGGTGTTCTGGTATCAAGTGCTCCAGTTTCTGTGAAGTCAACTTCTGTATCGCTTGAAGCAGTTATCCTATAGTCTAATGATGCTGGTACCAAGTCTTCGTAGTCATCGTTGTCAGGTGTTGTTATGTTCAATTCAACTACATTTGCAGTTGAGTTAGTTACATTAATTTTTGCACCTGCTTTGGTATTGATTGCAACCTTAGAGTTGTTGTATGTTCCATCACCATTCAAGTCGACATTGATCGCAAAGTCATTATCTGTTGTAGCTGTTGATGCTGCATTTCTGACTTTATACTGAGCTCCTCCAATATTAAAGGTGACTTCAGTATCTCCTGTTCCTGAGTAAGTCTTCTCAAGGTTTTCGTTGGTTCCAACATTTTCCAATTTGATTTTTGGATTGCTGTCTGTATTCTTATCAGCTCCTGCATACCTCATTAGATATGTTGGCCTTTTACCTTCTTCCTTGCTTGCATCAGTTACGATGAAGAAATCCTTCTTGGTTATTCCAATAGATTCATTCACAATAAATGCATCATCATCTGAAGCCATGTCTAGAGTTGATGCTGCTGATGCATATGCTATTACAACACTTACATCATTTCCGCCAGTGTCCATCCATCCAAGTGAATACTTCTGTTTTCCACTAGTTTTTAAGGTTATAGACTCTGTGTCAACATCTGATAAACCTAGGTACTTTATGTCCCAACCATTAGTAAAGACTACTTCCTTCTCATCTCCGTTTGCTGTTATCTCTTCACTTAAGGTCTTTCCAGCAGCTACATAATAGTCATCATCTGCAGTCATATTGACTTGGATGTTGTCTATCTTGAAGGTTGTGTTGTCGTCGCTACCTGTAATTGTTACCAAGGTGCCATCAATGGATTCTTCTCCAATTTCCAATGCTGTGTCTCCAGTCCCTTTTGTGAGAACATTTGTGTCTGTAAGCACCATCTTTTGAGCCCCAATGTAGAACTCAACAACATCATTAGTGACATCTCCAGCTTCATTTGGAATAATATCTGTTACTCCAATCTCTGTTCCATCACTCAATTTGTCAGACTCGCCATCTTGTATGGATTTTGTTGATTCGCCGTTTACAGTGAACTTTGCTTTGATTGTTCCTGTATCCGTGATTGCATCAACAGTTACCTCATAGGCTTTGTCTCCGACAGTAATGGTTCTTGTTTCGCCTTCTTCCATGATTACTTTCTCAGATCCACCAAACATGGTTAACTTAACCGTCAAATCATAGTCTGTTCCTGTTCTTCTAGCCTTTACTATAGTGTAAGTGCTTCCTAAGATGGTTATCTCCTCATCTTCGTAATCTGAAAGATATGTTCCTGTTGATGTTGCTGTTCCTGTTGAATCTTCTACATCAGATTCAAATGATGTTGTAAATTCCAACTCATACCTTGCAAAAGCCATATTGTTCTTAAAGAACAAAAAGTCAGCTGTTACATCATCATCATTTTCTGTGTAAACAACATATCCTGTACCAGTAGATGTACTTGCTGAAACAGCTTTATCCCAATGTAAGTATTGGTTGTATTTTGCTGATCCTTTATTGTTGTTAACTTCTCCTCCTTCTAGAGCATTCAAGTCGCCATCATCTATGAAGCTTACTTGGCTGTTGAAGTTCTCTCCATTCAGAGTTGTAGATCCGGTAACTTCCGACATCTCCAACACTTTATTAGAAGTCCCAACTTTCCAGGAATCTCCTTCAACTGTTGTTACAGTTGTTCCGCCTCCTGCTGAGGTTGTTGCAGATGTTTGCAATCCTATTGCAATATCTGTTACTCCCAAAATATCTGATGCAAGCCCTGCTGGATCTGATCCACCAGTTCCTACGACCAAAATACCGTCAAACTTACCATCCTGGATGAATGGCGAAGGGTAATTACTTAGGTCTGCTGCTCCCATAGCGCCGAACATTGTAGCGCCTAGCATTGTTGCTCCAATGCCCACTGCAGCTATCCTCTTAATAGCTTTTCGCAATTTCAATCTAAACACCTCCTTGTGTTTTTTTATGAGATCTTTCTTGAGACCCCTTATGTAGCATTAACTGCTTTTGGTCAGGCAACTTCAGTTTCTTTATAAATTTACTGGATTTGTTCACGTCTCAGATATATACAATTTTGTATATATCATACCCTATCTCTAACTATACTTTTGCCTGATTGGCAAGCTATGTGGCTGAAAATCATTTATATACTTTTCGCAAAATCTCATTTTTTTCCCTTCGTATAAACTCTCGCAAGCCGTATAAAACCTTTATTCAACTGTTATAGTATAGTGTTACTCTAAAATAGTATTTTTGATAAATTCACTAAAAAAATAATCGTGCATATATGAAAACAAATAAATTTTTGGCCTGTCTTTATATACTGTCTGCCTGCCAGATTATTTATTTTTCTCTGCCAAAGCATAAAGCGCATCAAGGTTTTTTTGATAGCTAGCTTCATCAGGATTTATCTGTATAGCGATTTTGAATTCTTGCTCGGCTGATTGATAATCTCCAAGCCTTGCATATACCGTTGCTATGTCGTTGTGAGCTTTTGCATATTCAGGATTTGTAGAAATAGCTTTTTTGAGTTCAATTATTGCTTCATCAAGACTTCCCATTCTCATGTATATCAATCCGAGATCATTATGTGCTTTGTAATATCCTCCAAGTTCTGGAGGATAAATTTCTATTGCTCTTTTTATTGAGTCTATAGCTTTATCATATTGACCAAGTTCTGCATATGAGACTCCGATCTCTTCTTGGGCAATATAATTCTTGCTGCTGATCTCAATTGATTTCTGAAGATAATAGATTGCTTTGTCATAGTCTCTCTCTTTTCTGTAGTATGCTCCTAGAGCCCAGTTGGCATCTGTGCTAAGAGGAGAAACCTCTACAGTTCTGGTCAATAACTTTTCCTCATTCTGCCAGTCAGCATTTCTTTTGATAGTTAAGATAGTATATGCGCCAGCAACAATTAAGAGTGATATGATAGACAGAACAGCAGCTTTTTTGCCAAGGATCATTAAGTCCTTGACCTTATATAATAGGTATCCAAGAAGCAGGCAAAACCCTATTGAAGGAAAATAAAGATATCTGTCTGCCATGAAAGTTGATTTTGGTATAAAATTGTAGAACAAGAACATTGTTATGAAAAACCAACCAAAGGAAAAAAATATGAGTTTGGATATTGTTTTGGATTTATAGCACTTAACCATTATGTAACCAATTATCATCATTGCTGCGAAAGACAGCATGAAATTAATGCTTAATATGCTGGTTGCTTTTGGGATAGTTCTATATATAGTTAGGTTTACTGGATATATCAACAACCCTATATAATAAATGACAGATTTTAATGAGGTAAGCAAGGTGACATAAAAACTGTCTTCAAAATAGCTTAGAGTTCTTCCCACTCTTTGGACAATTAAGAAATGAAGCAAGACATAAACAATGCTTACTATAATATAGGCAGCATATTCTTTGATAAGCTTGATGTCCTTGATCCTGAACTCTTTAAGATTAGCACTAAAACAGATATCATATAATATCAGTATTCCTATGAATGTTATTACCTCTTCTGAAGAAAGCAAAGCCATAACATAAAACAAGATGGAATAGTAAAGATGTTTCTTTTGCCCAAATTCCCTGTATTTGATGAATAGGTAAACTCCTAAAAGAAAAAACATTAGGCCAAGCATGTCAAATGCTCCTGTCATGTTTGTTACTCTTTCTGTATGGATTGGATGGACTGCGAACAGTATCGCGGAAAACAGGGCAATTTCCTTATTCCTTGCAATGTTAGAAATGATTAAGAATACAAGCAAGGAAATCAATGAATGTAATATCAATGAGTTGAGATGATAGCCAAATGCATTAAGGCCCCATATCTTATAGGTCACTATATATAGTGTCTCTCTTATTGGCCTCCATAAGGAATTCATGGATTCGTGGGTAAAATAGTAAGGGATATAGCTAAAAGAAGTGATTTTGTTGTTTTCAACAATAAATATATGGTCATCCCAGACAAACTCATTCCGAAAGACATTGATGTAGCTAACTAGGACAAGTAAAATGATTATTCCAATATAGATTGCCTGTTTGCTTGCTTTCATTGTACCAGCCACAAACTGATTATTTCAAATAGGCTCTAGAAAGTGTTTATCTATAAATAACTAATGTAAATCATTTCACAAGCTTTTTCATCGCAGAAATGAATTCTTCTGCTGACTTAAAGTTATAGTTAGCAATCTCAGGAGAGTAGATATAATGATAATCAGCATCTTCTCTTGAGGCAAATCGGCCTTAAAATAGTTGAGGTATTTCGATTCTAGCTTGCCCTCCTTGCACAGTTCTTCAATCATAACAATTATTGCAATGTGCTTCTTTTCCCTATAACCCAGATCAAAAAGTACTGCTTTTGCCGCATGAAACATGGCATAATAGCTTTTGATTATGCACCACTTGTAATCCTTCTCACTCAAAGATTCCTTTGCCTTCAGCAAATCATAATCTGATTCATTAAGCTCTTTCTCTATTAATTTTCTGTCAACTTTTTCATGGATAATAAATCCCTTTTCCAAGCACTCTTTTAAGTTCATCATGCAACTCTTATTTTGTCTTTTTCAAGCCTTTCATAAAAAGCAGGATCTTTCTTCATCATAGATGAATATTCCTGCTGGGTGAATATTTGCAATGAAATAGTCTTGCTTATTTTTAGCTTGTCTATCAGGTGTATCATCTCATCTTTATTTATTTTTCCAATCACTAAAAGGTCAAAGTCAGAGCTTTCAGCATCCTCCCCTCTTGCAGCTGAGCCGAATAGATAAACTTCAATGTTTGCAGTGATCTTTTTCATTTTCTGCAGTAATAATAGGTTATTAAGGATTTTCAGGTGTTTAACAATCTCATTTTCCTTATTAAGTGAATATAAATTTGAGGTTCCGATCCTCTTTAATCTTAATATTGATTCTCTAGATAAGAAATCAAGGTGTTTCACTAAAGTAGTCTTTGAGAATTTCAGCTTTTTCCAAAGGTCAGTTTGTGAGATCTCGCAAGAAGGATTGTCTATAAAGTGATTGATTATTTTAAATTGCTTCTTATTCCCAAATAGTTCAGTAATTTGGACCATTTATACCAGATAAATGGAATAATCATTCCAAATATTTAAACCTTTGTAAATTTAAAGAATAAGCGGTTAAAGCGCAAAAGAAATATGAATACGGAGATGGCAATTAAACAGCTATTTTTATTTTAGCTCGCTAAAAAGGTTCTCAATAATCCTTTTGATTAAGTCCTTATTTAGGTTTATATAATTAGTGTGGATCATGAATCCCTCATACGAAATTCTATTTCTGTAATCCCGCATTTGCTGTAGGAATTGTCTCATAAGCTCGTTTATTTTATTTTGTTTGGCAACAAAATCAATAAGTTCTTGATGAGCGCCTTCTCCTTTTATCTTAATTCCTTCTTTTAAGGTTATGGCTTCCATCAATTGGTGGATCACATCATAATAATCTATCAGGGTATTGCTAGGGTATTTTCTTGTGTCAGTATTTTCTAACCTTTCCAGGGTTATTTCTGCCGTTCTTTTAAGTGATTCGGACTTCTGTTGGTCTGGTTTCACTTTTATTATCATTTGTATACCTCTAAAAAACCGCTCAACCCAATGCCATTAATGATGTTGTTCTTTAATTCTTTAGGGTAAGAATTAAAGTTATCATTGAAATGGAATTCAATTTTTCTTCCAAGCATTTTTTCAAATTTGCTTATATCTATTGCTTCCTGTTTGCATCCAATATACAAGTCTATATCGCTGTTTTCAGTGTCTTCTCCATTCCTATAGCTTCCAAAAAGCACAATCGATTTTGGCATTAACTTTTCCTCAATATACTCTATTAATTTTGAATCGAACAGGGCTGAAAGATTGTAAATCAGTTTATATTTTTTAAAATTCCTGTTGTCTAGATTGGCAGTATAAATTGGAAATTTTCTATCCCCCTTTTTCTCCGTGGATTCAATGATTAACCCAATTTCCAATAATTTGTTTAAATTCTTTTTCACAGACGTATGTGCCAGTTCAATGCATCGGCTAATATCCATAAGATAATGTTTCTTTGTTGGATTAACAAAAAAGACTTCAGCAGTCCTATACATACTACTTTTTTGTAACATATATTACATAATTATAACATGTATTATATAAATGTTTGGATTTAAGAAGTTTTCAAGGACAATCTAAAATTTTATCCTGCTCATAATAATTGTTTTTCAGAATCGATATATATATATACTTTGACTCGAAAGAGGGGTACTATCCGTTTAGAGGTGATTTCATGTTTGAGGAAAATAAGGATGCTGAAGCTGCGAAGAACGAATTCTTAAGATTACTAGAAAATGTTGCTGATACTAAAAAAAAGAGTCAAAATGCATGGTACCTATATGGAAGAGGCCACTTGAATACAAAAATAACTCCAACCGAAAAAGAAAAATTGACAATAGAATTTTTGAAGGGCTACTTAAATGGCTATAAGTGTATGGATGGCCATTTAGGTATTGTTAGTAATTATAAAGATTTTCATGATCGTTTTGGAGTTGTTGTAACCACTTTTTTTAGATTAATACAGGAAGATTTAGAATTGTCTAACCAACTTAACGACTATTATAAATCTAATAAACTGGGCCATGCTTTAGGATTATATCTAGCATTAGTGAGAAAGTTTATTGTTAATATGCCTGTACTAACAGTCAATCAAGAAGAGACCAGAAAACTTATTTTAAACAATAGCAAAGATGTTGCAGAAAAGTTAAAGTTGCAGGGTATAAGTATTAAGAAAGGTTTCATAAAAGCACGCCTAATCCAAATCGCAAAAAGACGTAATTTAGATAAACAAACACAGGTCATTATAGCGACAATGGCAGCCCAATTTGCATAGGTTTGCTCATTTTTTCTTTATTATTTTTTAACATATTATAATTCATATAAACTTAAAAATATGCGTTTGATACATCCTAACCGCCAACTTCTAAAGAACAAACTTGACCATCCTAATTTGATAAAGAAAAATGAATGCGGAGAGGAGGATTCGAACCCCCGTAGGCACTAAGCCAACAGGTTTCTTCTAGGAAACCTAAGCTTGGACCACGATTGTGTCTGTCCCGTTTGGCCACTCCGGCATCTCCGCATATGGAAGCGATTAGTTATTCTTTTCAGCTTCTCTTCATTTTGCAATGGCAAACTGTTTAAAAATTTATCTATTTCTGAATTTTTTAATTTGATTCCGTAATACTTCCGTTGATATAGCTTATTAATCCAAGACTCATTTACATGATCAATATCGAATTCATTAAGCAGAGAACTAATACCTTTTGTGAGGTTTTTGCTAGCTGTTGTAAAACCCAAGGTCTTGCCACGAAAGCCGCCATCAGCATCAAAATATCCAGCAAGAAAATATCTTTTCAACGTATCATTTGATTCACTGATTAAATGAGGAATTGATACTATATGACTTTTTCTTCCTCTCGGAATTCCCAAAACTTCATTAAAAAAAAGGAATAATTCTTTATTCCTTATTTGAATATTCATGCGCAATTTCCTATTTGGCTTCAAATTTGATTTTCTTGGTAAAGTCTTTGTGTTAATCAGTTCTTTAATAATACTAAAAACAAAGTATAAATGTTTTTTATCTGAAATGTCTAAGCAAATTCGGTAATCCCTAGAAAGATCATTCTTTTTGGATTTAACAGAATTTGATAGGTTTCCATCACCAATTATTATTCCTGCAAGATAAGCTGTTTTTTCATTCAAGGATATATTTGAATTGACGATGCCTTCTTTATTTCTAATTATTGTGCTCATATCCTAGGTGGATGTATACTTCCTTTATAAGTTTTACACTCACTTGTCCAGTGTCTAGTGAAGACAATTCAGGAACTCTATAATGAACTAAGTTATCTCAGATTCTTAATCCTCTCCCTTATCATTTCAGCATCTTTTGGTTTCATTGCCAATGTTTCGTTAAGAAGAGTTATCGCTTCATCTTTTTTTCCAAGATTCTTGTATGCATCTGCAAGATTTATCATGAGCATCATCTTTTTTGCATCATTTTCCTGCTCATCAGCAACTTTTATTCCTTTCTGCAGGACTTGTTTTGCTTTCTCGTAATTCTTTTTTGCAAAGTAGATCTCACCAATGGAATTATATACATCAATTATGCTCTTATTTTTGTTGAGGATCTTTAGCAAGACAGCAAGAGCAATGTCTGGTTTCCCATATTGCACCATAGCAGTGCAGTATTTTTGGTGTGCAACAAAATTTTTTGGATTTAATAATGCTGCTTCCTTGTAGATATTGGCAGCTTTTTGGAATTTGTTGATCATCATCATCAAGTCTCCAAGGTAGAGATAGACAAGATCCTGTTTTGGCTGCCTTTTTATGCTCTCCTGGAATATCTCGGCTGCTTTCCTGAGATTTTTTCTCTTCAGCTCGATTATGCCAAGCTGTGTATTTGCAGTCTTATAGGATTCATTCAACTCAACTACTTTCTTGAAGTTTTTTTCAGCTGACTTTAAGTCATCTTTTGCCATATAGATCAAGCCAACTTCATAATATGGCCTTGGATTTGATGGATCTTCTTTTATCTGGGAAAGCCCCATGTACAGGTATTGTTCCATTTTCAGAGAAAAAAATTCGTTGCTCTTTGCTTTTGCATAGTGATGTATCGGAATTGATGAATCCATAATCTTGCCGCCTTTCTCCTTGATTGATGGCTCAACAATGTCATGATTCCTGTTCGTAAAATGGTAGTCTTTATTGTTCCTGAATAATCTCGTCAGCTTTGCGCTGAAATATCCTGCAAAGCCATTTTCCTCTTCATAGTCTCCTTCACAGATGCTCCAGTTATGTGCTTCAATATTTTTTGAATATGTTCTTTGCTCAAGGATATAGCCGTCGACCTTCTCTTCTTCTAGCAGCTTTAACAGCCTTTTATGGTCTTTTGTTGATATCATTTCGTCTGCATCTAATACTAATATCCAGTCTCCAGTTGCTTTCGATATGGCATAATTATGCGCCAAAGAAAAATCATCTTTCCATTCAAGGTCAAAAACTTTTGCCCCTAGTTCAGCAGCGATATTTTTTGTCTTGTCCTTGCTGCCTGTATCAACAACAATCAGCTCATCTGCAATTTCCTTTGCAGACTCCAGGCTTTTGCCTATGAACTTCTCTTCGTCTTTTGATATCATGCATATACTTAATTTTTGTTTTTTCATTTTAGTAGCCTTGCTTTCTCAAGATTTGTTCTAGCTTCCTCATAATCAGGATTTATACGCAGAGCTTCTGCAAAATATTCCTCTGCCTTGCCAAGATCACCAGATCTTGCTGCTATTGTTCCCAAATCATTATAAGATTTATAAAAGTTTGGATTGATATCAAGTGATTTTTGCAAAGCATATTCTGCCTTGGTGTAATTTCCTAGTTCTATGTATGCCTTGCCTATATTCTCATATGCCTGATAATAATCTGCATTTATTTTTATCGCTTCAATAAATGCTGTGATGGCATTTGTGTAATTTCCAGTCTTTGCGTAAAACACACCAAGATTATTGAATGCAAATTGGTTTGTTTGATCAAGCTCGATTGCTCTGCTTATGTAAAACGATGACTCATCTAATCTTCCAGATTCCATGTAAGCTTGGCCAAGATTATTTGCCACTCTTGAACTGGATGGGTTGTCTTCATAGGTTTTGCTCCAAAGCAAAAGGTCTGTTCTCCAGTCTGAATTTCTTGAGATTGTGCCGATTGAATATGATAGCACGATTATTGCAATCAGGATTATTCCGATTATCAATGCATTTTTTTTATCTGTTCTCGATTTGCCACCTAAAATGTTGATTAGTAAGCTTCCGCGGGTTATCTTCGTTAATAACAAAGCAAGAAGGACGCAAAATGCTATCGACGGTACGTAAAGGTATCTTTCAGCCATGAAAGTGAATAATGGCACAACATTTGACGCAGGAATTAAGGTTATGAAGTAAAAGGCTGACATAAATGCGGTCAATTTGAAGTTATTTGATCTATTTTCTGAATTAAAGGTCAGCCACAAAGTACATGCTAAGAATAGTATTAGCAGAATTGCTGAGAATATGACAGTTATAGATAAGGATTTTTCTACTGCCACGAAATGCTCCAGATTTAAGTTAAATGGAAAGATCAGCAATAAGATGTACTTGACAAATACTTTCGTCATTGTGAGCATTGTGTAAAAAAGGTTTCCTCCTGGATATACTGCCGCTCTTCCTATATCTTTGATTATGGAAAACCTGATCCAAAAATAGATGGTAGTTATCAGTATGCAAGCTGCAAAGAACTGCTTGGCTTTTAAAGTTGTTTTTTTCAGCTTTTCTCCGAAAATCAGCTCATAGAAAAGTATTATCAAAGGAAACATTGCAGCTTCTTCTGCGCCAAGAAGCGCAAGGATGTAAGCAAATCCAGAATATATCAAATATCTTATTTTCAAGTTTTTACTGTAGATTATATAAAAAAGAATTGCTAGTAATAGAAATAATGCCCCAATCAAGTCAAACCCAGCAGTCATGTTTGCAACCCTCTCAGTATGAATCGGGTGTACTGCAAATAATAGCCCTGACAAAAAAGACAATAATTTTTTAGATGTTAATTTAAATATTATCAGGTATGCTAGAACAGATATTCCAAGATGCAGCAGTAATGAGTTTAGATGATATCCAAAAACATTTAATCCAAAAAAGTTATAGACTGCTGCTTTATCTAGCTCTCTTAATGGCCTGTAGAGATTGCCATGTGTTGGAGTATAGAAAAAAGTTGGCAGATATTTAAAGCCTTTGATAGGGATATTTTCTTCAATGTATATATGGTCATCCCAGACAAATTCATTTTTGAATGTGTTTACATACACGATCGTTCCTGCTGTGATAATTATGAATATTAATAAAAGGTTGTGCCACTTTGCCTCTCTTTTCGGCTCTTTTATTTTTGTGTTTGCTTCAGTTATTCGCGCATTTAGCTCAGCTGACTGTGCGTTTGAATTGTAAGTCCCTATATTCATTTTATTTAATTCAGATTGTAATTCATTTGATTGGCTCTTTTCAGGATCTTGCATATCTTTCAGTAAAAAACAAGTGTATTTATACTTTTCCTGCAGTTCAGAGAATATGCCACTCAAATTCCATAAGTTTTATAAAAGAGTTAAAAAAATAACAGGTCATGAAACGAAAATTGCTTATTTTAGCCCTGCTTGCAGTAATATTGGTGATAGTGATAGCTGCCTGTTCAAAAGATGAGTGCTCATCTTTCAAAGACCAGGCTGATAAAGACAACTGTTTTGTTGAAAAAGCTGTAAATCTAAGCGATCTTGACTTGTGCAATAAAGCAAAACAACTAAGCTTTGTTGAGATGTGTGTTTCACAGATTGCCGTAAAAAATCTTGATTTAGAGTCCTGTGATAGATTGACAGATTCCCAAAGAAAGGAATTCTGCATATCACAAATATCTATAAGGCAGGATAATCATAAGAATTGCAACTCGTTAACAACCACATATTGGAAGGATATCTGCTTTAACACTATTGCAGTCAACACTTCAAATTTTGATCTGTGTTCCAGACTAAGTGATAGTTCAAGCTGGAATGATTGCTATGAAAAGATTGCTGTGAAAGATCTTGATCCGCTTCCCTGCACTCTTATTGACAACAGGACAATCATTGACACCTGTTTCCTAAAGATATCTACTAAATTAAATAATGTAAGTATGTGTGAAAAGATAAAGAATGCAGTGACAAAAATCAGCTGTTATGGCAAGATCGCTAAAAATTTGGAAAATGAGTCTATATGCAGCCTGATGGGTTTTGAAAGTGTTGAAAATATGTGCAGGCAAAGCATAAAAGAGCAGATTGAAGCAGACTTAAAGAAAGAATCTGTTCAACAAAACACAACAGTCTAGAACAATTGGCAAGTTTTATGAGATATTCTAATTACTTGATGTATAAATTGCTGAAAACACTAGTCTCATAAGCAGTTCACTTAATAAAGTTGTGCATGATCCAAAGTGTCTATAATCAAAATTATCTATAAAGAAAAAATGCAGAAATACTCACTTCTTCTGCCAGGCGTATGATCGTCTTTTGGGGCTTTTGCCAAAACCGCAGCTTGCGCATATCTTATGGCTCACATGATAGCTTCTTTTGCCGCATCTTCTGCATTTGATATGGGACTTTCTCTTATTCTTTCGTCCCATTGATCTTGTTCCTTTGGACATCGTGATACCTCTACTCTGCAGAAATGAGTATTATTGTGTCTCCTCTGATGAAAACAACTCCTAGCTTTCGCTTCATCTGCCCATCAACATGTTCTTCTGCTTCCTTAAGCACTACATTGATGTGTATGTCGAATGCTTCGAGTTTTCCGATAAGCTGTTTGCCGTTCTTTAGCTCGACAATAACTCGCTTGTCTCTTGATCGGTTTAATGCGTCCAATGGCCTTGATGCTTCTGTCATGATTTATCCCCCTTGTAAAAAATAAATTATAGTATTAGAAAACAGAAAGGCATATTTAAAGCTTTCGGAATAATATTGTGTTTATTGTGCTTGGAATAGATTAGGCAGCTTAAACATATTTTAAATTGATTTATCTTGTTTAATCAGGAACTATTTGGCTACCCGAAAAGTCATTTTATCTAGTGTCTTCCCATCCTTTTTCAGCGTCACAATAAGTTTGTCAGCTTGCCAGGTATTTCTTCCTAATTCAAAGCTCACTTTTTTTGACTCAAATGGATCGACTTCGACAAAAGTTGACATCGGCTTGATCTTGAGCGATTTTTGCTCCGTTGCGAACTCCACCAGATAATTCTCTTTTTTAAAGCCATCATTCTCTATAAAGACGAATGGATTTTTTCCAAATTTTCCAAAATCAATATTGCTTATCCTTCCAGTGCCTTTTTGTTTGAATTCTATCCTTGCATAATATGTTCTCTTGTTGTTATATGATGACCTTCTGTAAACATCAATAATGTTTATTGTCAGTTTGTCCTGAAAATTATATTCGTCATCTTTGCCTAGCATTACACTTTCCACCCTGTTGTCATTAACCTCAAAATCAAGGATTGCAGTTTTTGTTATATGGTCAATGTTCCTTATTCTCAAGCTAAGGTCATCCATCCATAGTTTGTCTCCCTTTTTGAGGAGCATATCAGCCTCTCCTTTGTAATACTTATCTGCCGCTGATACTGATATGGAGCAGGCTAGAAGAATTATGCAGAACAATAACACCTTTTTTTTGATTATACCACCCTTTTATTTGACTTATCCTGTTAAAATAAGAAGGTTATAAATAAGTTTGTTTTCATTATTGGTGACGAAGATGCCAAACAAAAACATTTATAAATGCCCGCTTAATACCAGATATATCATGGTAGTATCACAATATAGGGCAAGATTAAAGTCAACTGGCTCGATGTACCGCTCATTTCGAAAAAAAAGGCAGTTTGAAAGCGGCAGCCTTCCGACACTGACAAAGATAGGCGCAAGAAAATCAAAGTCAGTAAAGACGCTTGGCGGAAGCGCAAAATCTAGGCTCATGCAGACTGATGTTGCAAATGTCCTTAATAAAAAGACAAACAAGTTCCATAAAGCAAAAGTTATCTCTGTGTTGGAAAGCCCTTCAAACAAGCATTATGTCAGAAGAAATATTATCACTAAAGGCGCTGTCATAAGTACAGATCTTGGCAAAGCAAGAGTTACCAATAGGCCAGGGCAAGAAGGACAGATCAATGCTGTTCTGGTTTGATTTCTTTATTTGATTGTTTTTTAGACTAATATTTATTCGTAAAATGGTAGGTCACTTAGAAAATTCTTAACAATTATTTTATCTTATAGAAAGATGCCATAACATTTCCAACAAAATTGTATTTTCCATACCCTTCTACACCTCTGATTACGAAATTGTGTGGTGCCTTCGGTTCAAAACCGACTATTACAAGATCAGCACCAATTTTTTGTGCCACTAATAAGGCATTATCCTTTATTGTCTTTTCAATATAATTTGCGCCAATTCCATAATAATAATGGTTTTCAGACAAGTATCTATATTTAGAAGATGCTGGGACTACCATGATGTCAAATCCTTTAATCTGACTAATCTCTGGAAATGATGGATTGTTTGAATCAAGTTTCCACATCATTCTGCAGAAAAATGGCATCTCTCTGTTTGTGCTGTAAATATCTGATTGTACCAGTTCGTCAGACAGTTTCACATACATCTGTGTCAGATCAGGAGGTATCAGCTCTGTAATAATCACCGGTTTGGGAGAGGTTATATAGTTCTGACTCTTAATCTCATTAATCTCTTTCTCTAATTCACCGCGTATAGATTCATCAGTTATCTGAGAACTCCTGATTCTTAAATTCCTTAATTTCTCTTCTAATGTTTCGCCAACCATAATCTATCGAGAAGATTTATCGATTTATAAATCATTATGATTTAGAAACAGTATACCTCTCTTCGAGGTTATCTACTCTTTTTTCCAATTCTGAACTGAAATAGCTTTTGAGATGCTGGCTTATCTCTGCAGAAATATTGCTTTCTTCCCTGCAGCCTTTTGTCAGGGTCAAAGCGCCATAGATTGCAAGGCTGTAAAGTGCCAGCTTATAGGCTCTTCTAAACCTGATTCGTGTTATCTCAAACATGTTTAGCCTTTATTATATACCTTAATTAAGTAAATCCAGATTATGTTAATCAATACAAAAAAAAATTTATGAAGCCTCTTTGATAATCTCCTTGCTTGGAAGTTCTACAGTTGCAGGCTTTACTTCATCTGACATACGCCTTATTAGTTCTTTTGCTGCAGATTCAAATAATGGCTGCAGATTCTCCCTTATTCGCTGCCTTACTGATTCAGTTTCAGCAGTTGCCGGAATTTCAGTAGCTTCAGGTGTTGCCTCTGTTGGTTGCTCTGGGGGCATTATGCTTTCAGTCTGCCCAGCAATCCATTCATAAGCATTTCCTGCTTTATCTCCTGACCAATGGATCAAATCTCTTGTCAGTTTTCTTGCTGAATTATAAGTTTCGCTTACTGAATCAGTCAATCCTTCCTTTTTTGCAAGTGTTGGTTTTTGCACCTCGCTTGATGCAATTCTGTGTTTGACAGAGATCTCATAACCTTTATCGATAGTCTCATCAACAAATGTAGATGCTCTATGTTGATAATCTCCAGCTGCTGTCCTTCCATGCACATCTGTTATAGGCAGATTGTCTCCGTTTGCCTTATTTACAAGATAACATATTCCTTCCTTGTCGGGAATAAGCCTCAAATTTGCAAATGGCACATATCCAGGTGTTGAAGGTGCAACACTAACTTCTGCCTTGAGCAAATGCCCTGTTTCCCTCATCTGGTCTATTACTTGCTCATATCTGACAGGATTTTCCCCAACTTTCGCTTCAAGAGCTGACATCATCTCATCAGGAGTTGATGGGCATAATGCGCTTTTGATAAAGTATCCGGCTGCAAATCCTATTGCTAAAATGGGAAGAGCGCCCCCAGCTTTTTGATATTTCATTTTTCTCACCTTAGTTCATAAAATTTTCCCTTGCGATCTCTTCAGATACAAAATGTGTCTGCTGCTTTCTGACTCCGAATTTGTCGATTTCTGCAGTAAGCTCCTGCATTTCTGACATGTATCTGAAAATACAATCAATCATGAAGTTGTATTCTGAATTTAATTTGAACACCGAATTTATGTTTGGATGCTGTACAGCAAACTTCTGGAATTGTTCAGTATCCCATATCCTTAATAGCACTTTTGCCCTTATGTTGTATCCAAGCTTTGGGAAATCAAGAATTGATGTGTGCTTTTTGATTAGCTCGATTTCCTTCGTTTTTATCCTGTCATAGATCGTTGATAACGGAATTCCTGTTTTCTTTGCGATAGATGCTAATGAGCTTCTTGAATTCCTTCTTAGCTCGCGCATTATCTTAATGTCTCTATCATGGATCATTTTTGCCTTGTTTCCTCTTTTATAGCTAGTTGCCCAAGAGCTTTAGCTAGCTCATTCACAGTGGTCCTAGCCGATGATTTGTTATATTGCTCCGGAAAATCTGATATTATGGAATAAGATTTTTTATATAAAATTGTGCTGTGGCAGAATGGACAACTCTTTCAGCATGGTTTTTATAGTTTTAAATGCCACTATCCAGTAGTTAAATATAGAAACATTTATATACCTCCTATTTTAGTTAATTCATATGACAATCAACTTTCAAGGTTTGAACCCCTCATTGGATTTTCTCGCAGATTGCATGCTCTTTACCAATAAACCTGCCTATTTGATAATGGATGCGAGATTTACAGATTTTAATCCAGCAGACAGAGATTACTGGTACAAATTTTTATATTCAGCTCATGTCGAAGAAAGGAAGCAAAGACCAGACATAACTGCAGAAGATAGGATCTCAATTGAAAATCCTGACGGTATTGACCAACGTGTCAAGGTGAGATTTGAAGAAATTGCTGAATTGCTTCGCCAAAGAGGTACAAATGTGACCTATCGCCAAGGTAGGAAGCGTGATTTTCTTGAGATAAGCCAAGGAACTAAGGGAGATGAAGATAAACTTAAACCTATACGATCCTATGATGTTGCTAATGACATTGGAAAAATTCTTGAAGTTAATCCTAACCTGATAATGAGCTATATTCGAAGCAGGCATACAAATCATAATGTTGAAGAATTTGCCATGAACAAAAATCAAATTGTTGAATTATTCCAGAAACTTTATGAAGATAACAAAAGGCCAATACCATTAGTCTTAGCCGCGATGAAACAGTTTTACGACGACCTGAAAAGAAAAGCTGCTAAATAGTTTGTTGGTTTAACCCTCGTCAAGAGTTAATTCTTAGCAAATGTTTTTAAAATAGAATGCACTTCTGGGCAATATGTTAGAAAAGTTTAAGCCAGCTCCGAAAAATTCGCTTTCACAGATAGATTATGTTTCGATTCATTCAGTCTCAAGCAAGCTCGATGAGATGTGTATACAGCTTGTTGAGAAAATCCTTAAACTAACTGAGAAAAAGGAAAGCGGGCTCATTTTGCCTTCCGAATTATATGATGATAAGCGCGGTATTTTTCCAACCTATGACCAAAATAGGCAGTTCAAGAAAGAAGCAACAGTAAGAGTAAGGAGATACCAATCTCTTCAAGATAAACACAAGGCAGGATTAGCTGATCTTATCAGAAAAGGACTGGATCCTTTAGAATTTTTAATACGCCATGCGCTCTCTAAAGTCAAGCCCGAAGACAGAGTTGTTGCTCTTGACATCCAAGGTGCATTTGTTAATGAGGAAATTTACAGGATTGTTCCATTCTATGATCTTGTCAGATCAATTGAGGCATTTAAGGAATTGAAATCAAGAAAGTCTGGATTAAGAGGAATTGTCAAGTTCATGATAGACGGCATTGCCCTTTCAGAGCAGGGCGGCCTTATTCATGTAAAAAGAATGCCATCTTATGAACATGATGATCAGACTCATCAGTTTTATCTAAGCAGGCTCTGCCTTATAGATTCTGAAAACAAATATCTGGACGGCACAGTTGACTCTTTGATCAGGAACTCATTTAATTTTGATGTGAGCGAATGCTGTGAGCGAAGCAGGAATTTCAGGCACTATGGCCGTTATGTTGATGAGGTTCATCTTCCAAAAGGCCATTCTTTATACGGCCCGAGGCATCAACCAGAGGAACCTAAGGTTGACAGGCTAGGTGCTGATATGCTTGTGGATCACCATGCGCTTCTGGCAATGAGGATTGTCAAGGCTCTAGCACAGAATCACGGAGTTACAATGGTTTCATCTCCTGCTATTGATGTTGATGAAACAACTGTCAGCTTTACTGAGACTCTTTCTAGAGTCTATCAGGAAATGTTTGTGTGGAAAAAGAAGCCCGTGTCCAACAGATGGGTTCGTGATTATGACATTATACCTTTGTCAAAGACAATGAAGAATTATTGGATTTCTAAACTTGTCGGATATCGGAACATAAAAGAATATAAGACTGCCGATGGAAAGCCAAATCCAATCTAATAATTGATGGTTTTCATTTGTTTATTGGATAATTCTTATCAATTATGTTTTGTTTTGTCAATTATCAATTCATTAGAGCCAATATTCTGCTTCCTTGCGTTTTCACCAAGAGAATTGTGCGATTGAAAACGGAACTTATTAACTATTTTATAACCAGATCAATAATTATAATTCTCCTTCCTTGCGTTTTCACCAAGAGAATTGTGCGATTGAAAACGGAACTTATTATCTTATCAGTTTTTTATAATTACAAGTTTTCTTAACCGTAATCCTGCTTCCCTGAGTTTGCTTGATTAATTCTTCTTTCTCTCAAAATGTATGAAAGCCATCTTGAATGGCATTATGTGGTGTATCATTCCCATGGTGGGCATTATGCTGATCACTTTTATCAACAGCCTTTTATTGGATATTCTTTTGACTTTTCTGACTTCTTTTATCAATGGCACAAATGCAAATGCCGCGATAAACCTTAGCAATGAGCTTGCGATGAACACCAGATAATATCTTGACCAGAAAAGGTGGTTGTATCTAACAATTAAACCTCCTAGGATTGCACCTATAAGGATTACTGCCCCGTTCAAAAGATTGTAATACGCAATGCAGGTTGCCCTTTTTTTGGGAGATGTTGAGTCAAATATGAAGTTAAAAGTTGTTATCTCAAATCCAGCCCAGGCAAATCCTGAAAAAACCTGAAGTGTGATTAAGTAAGTTAAGTTTGTTGAAAATACCCAAAATAATGGCACAAAAGCTATCATGAATGTTGATATAGCCAATATTTTTTTGGTGCCATACCTGTCTGATAATTTTCCCCAGGCAGGCATTGTCATGAATTTAACAACTAATGCTACAGCTGTGACAATCGTGAAAGTCAAGTAGTCAAACTTAAGGTCATACAATAAGTATGGAGTAAAAAAGGGTCCAGATATAAATACTGCAAAATTCACAAAGCAGAGGAATATCACAAATCTTCCATAATTTCTGTATTGGAGCTGTTTTACAAAATCCAAAAAGCTGAATTTTGCTTCATTGGACAAAGTGTATTTTGGCTCGTATTGGAGGCTAAGATAGATCAATGAGCCTATCCTTGAGATAAGTGCTATGATAAATATTATCAGGAATCCAATATATTCATTTCTGTTATTGTGCGAGTATATTTGAAGCAGGTATCCTGCAAGCATAAAAGCAACAAAAGTGACAAAACCGGCAATCTTGTTCCTTTTTCCAAAATATGATCCCCTTTCTTTCTCGCCAACAAGGTCGCCCATCCAGCTTCCCCATGCTGGCCCAGGTATCATTCCAAACACCCAATAGAGTGTTACAAACAGTATCAAGTATTGTACCTTGAATGTTCCAAAAAAGAAGACCAGCATCACTGGTATATACATCAATGCTTGGAGGAAAACTGAGAATATGATCAGCCTTTTTCTTGATTTGAAGAGCTCAAGCATCTTGTTTGTCCACAGCTGTGTCAAAGACCCTAGTGCCTGTGGTAATGAACCTAGCAATCCAAGCTGCAGATTGCTAGCTTTCAGAAAGACGGCGAATGCAGAGAAGAATGACTCTCCAAAGCCTACCATTGATGAGTAGAATGCCCCATCAAGTATTGAATATTTTAGGCTTCGTTTGACAGCCTCTTTTTTGTTCTTCTTCACAGCAGCTATTCCATTGTTTCTGATTAATAAATGTTTTGGATTATATTTCCTTCAGCGTTCAATGGAAAAATTTAAATATGTGATGATATAGGTTTGTAGTTATGAAATATTTTTCATTACAGGCATTGATTTTAATTGCTTTAGTGTTTGCTGCGTTTTCAGTTTCTGCCTTGGACAAATATGTTACTGATAATGCTAATGCTTTAAGTCCTCAGGATAAGGCTTCAATTGAGCAGGTCTTGAAGTCTATCAAAGATTCGGGATCTGCTGAATTTGCTGTTGTGATTGTTCCAAATCTGGGAGGTAAAGACATCAATACCTATTCTCTAGAGCTTGTTCAGGAAAATTTGGGTGATTCTGAAAAGAACACTGGCCTTTTGCTTTTGGTCGCGATGGAAGAGCATGAGTATCGCTTTGAGGTTGGCAGAGGCTTAGAAGGCATCTTTAATGATGCAAAAGCAGGCAGGATAGGCAGAGAGATACTTGTTCCAAATTTTCAGGCAGGTAATTATGGCCTGGGCATCTATCAGGCAAGCGTTGCTGTAAATGAGGTTCTCGCTGGAAATGAGATTCCAGTAAAAAGAACAGGATTTCCGACCTGGGCTATAGTGCTCATTATGGTTGGCATTTTTGCCGTTATAATTGCAATTTCATTTCTTGCAAAAGGTGATGGTACATCTGGTAATTATGGCACAAATAACAGGTATAGGCCAAGAAATGGTTTCAACCGCGGATTTTCTCGCTCAGGTGGGCCAAGATTTGGGAGCGGAGGTTTTGGTGGAGGAGGAGCTGGTGGAAAATGGTGAAATTAGAATTTATAAAAAAAGAGTTCTTCAATACTGTTATCTGGATTAGCATACAATAAAATTTGTTGGGTAATTAATGAACAATTTTATTGCTTAGATAGCAGTCAGGCGATTCAGATGATATTTAGATAATATTAGTAATGTAATCAACTAACCTAATTATTTTTGGCCTTTATTCTGGAGTTACAGAGCTAAAATCTGTTTAATTGTTCAAATATTCTTGATTATTATCCGATATCAGGCATAGAGCTTATTAGATAAGGATTCAGTATGAAGAAGCTAATCTATTACAAAGAAGGTGACCACATGGATAATAGGATTAAGCTTAATCTTAAAGCAAAAATTAGCGAGACCGGAAAAATGATGGAAAAAGTAAAAAAAATAGCCAGTTTTTTGAAGGAAGATGAATTCATAGAATATTTCTTTGAATCAGAAAAAGAAAATGCGAGTTCTGAGTTAAAGCTTAAGAAGAGAGAATATGAGATTATTGTTACTTATAGTTCATCTATCAAAAAAGGCCCAATTCTAGAGACAGTAGGATACTCATTTTTCATAGATAATCCAACTCAATTTATAGATTTTCTTGAAAAAATTAATTTTAAGATTTCATGTATGATACACAAAAAATCAAGATTTTATAGTTATGATGATATAGAAATCGAAATTTCTTCTATTGAAGAATTGGGAGACTTCATAGAATTAAATGTGCAAGGAAAAAAAGAATTTGAGGAGCAGAACAGAAAAAAGCTTATTGAATTGGCAAATAAACTCGGTTTGAGGGAAAAAAATATTTATTCTAAATTCTATTTTGAGATTTTTAAGGAGAAACTGAGCCGTGAAGAAATAAATTAGAGGTTTTAAAAATTCAAATGGCAATTTTGGCCTTTATCTTTTTTTATTTGAACTTTCAGGTTTTGCCACTCCAGGATATTGCTCAGACAGTTATCAATAGATATCTCAATAAGAGCTTTTTTCTTAGAAGAAGAATTGGCTATCTTAATAGCTGTAACTATCCCTGTTAACTCTGTCATGCATCATTAAGATTAGGGCCCACTATTTAAATTTTATGGTATAGATTTATTATAGATTTAAAGTAATATTATTATCCAACTGTTATTTCCTTATTATAGAATGGTAAAAATTTCTACTAAAGATCTAAGCTGGATCAAGAGGGGAAAACAGAGGAGAGAGATAATAGTGCATATTGAATCAAAGAATACACCAACAGAGATCGCTAATAAATCAAAATACTCGTTGAATCATACTTCTAAGATACTTAATGAATTTAAGAAGAATGGCTTTGTAAAGCTTTTAAACCCTAAAGATAAAACTGGAAGACTATACGAGCTGACAGAAAAAGGCAAGGTTGTCAGGGATAAGCTAAGGGAAAGTTAAATATAGCCGCTTTCTCTGAAACTGAAATATTGCTGCTCTCCTATAATGATATGGTCAAGCAGATCAATACCAAGTATTTTTCCTCCTTTAAGCAATTGCTTTGTGAAATTTATGTCTTCTTTGCTTGGTTCGGGGATTCCAGAAGGGTGATTATGCAGCAAAACAACAGCAGCAGCACATTCCTCTATGGCAGGTTTGAATATTTCTCTTGGATGAACAATAGAAGAGTTTAGGCTTCCAATAAATATGGTTTCATGTTTTATCATTTTCTTCCTTGAATCAAGGAGGACTATTATGAAATGCTCTTTCTTAAGAGAGGACATTGAAACCAAAAAAAGCTCTGCTATGTCAGCTGCAGTGTTTATTTTTGGGTTTTCCCTGATCCTATAGGATGCAAGTCTTCTTCCAAGCTCAAAACATGAGATTATTTGGCAGGCTTTAGCTTCACCTATCCCTAATGTGCTTTTTAGGGAATTTACCCCTTTTCTGGATAATTCCTTCAGGTCATTTTGCCTGAATATTTTTTCAGATAATTCAATTACATTATTTTTTGCTGAGCCATTCTGGAGTATTATTGCTAATAGCTCAATGTCAGTCATGAATTCAGGGCCATGCCTTATCAGCTTTTCGCGAGGCCTTTCATCAGCAGGCATTTCTTTTATTTTGATATTATGGAAAACCATAAGTCTCTTGATAAGCATCCTAATTTATAAACTTTACAGCCAAATGTCCAGTGGATAGTGCAAAAAAAAAGTTAGAGTTTTGTTCAGTTATTCCATGAATTTATCGACACAGTATACATAAACATCTTTTTCCTTTGTATCCAGTCTTTGCACAGACACCTTTGTATTAAACATCAGATTTTTCCTAAGTACTCTAGGAATCAAAAAATATTTTGTTGCTTCATTTTTCCCTCTTAATGAGACTCTGCTGTCCACTCCGCTCACATTTGAGGAAAAAAGGTGCACATTTTCATGATGCCCTTTCAATTGCAGAATTTCAGCATAATCTAGCTCGACTTCAGCTATAATCTTATTATTTTCCATTGATTTAGTTAACAATATTTTACCCATATTATCCCTCTCACATTTATATTTTCTTAAATTACAGTGTTATTTCTAATTTTTGGTTGATTTTATCCGAAAAGTATAAATATACATATTAGATATATATGTATTTTGTGTGTGAATTACATATAAAATTTATAAAATATGTAAATTAATGGTGGTAAAATGATAAGAAAGATATCAAAACATGGGCAATTAAGCCTCAGTATTTCACTTCCGATTGTTTGGGTAAGAATGAATAAGCTGAAAGGGAATGAAGAATTGGATGTCAAAATGGAGTCCGATAAGTTAATTATAAGCCCATTAAAAAAATTACAAGAAAAAGAAGAAGTGGTTGAATTCAAAGAAAGTCCTAATTTATGTGAATATTTCGTGGCAATCTCATATAGATATGGCACCGATTTATTAAGGATTAAGTATCCTCCAATATTTATCAAGCAGGTCAATAGGGTGTTAAGTAAAGACACAATAGGATTTGAGGTGATAGATCAAACAGAGGACTCTTGCAAAATTAAAGACATGTCAAAAGGTGCAGCAGGAGATTTTGATGCTGTGCTTAGGCGCATGTGGCTCGTGGCATCAGGAATAATCACCGATCTCGAAAATCCAGCATCTAATATAGAACTTATACTTTCAATACCTGAAAGGGATAATTATATCAACAGGTATAGAAGCTACCTTATACGGCTGATAATGAAAAATAATATACTAGACAAAAAGAGTTATGGCTATGTGAGCCTTATACAGTCGATTGAAGCCTTATGTGACGAATTCAAAAATATAGCAGAAAATTGGGAAAATTATAATTTAAATAGAGATGATAGGTTAGTTCTAAAGTATGTGAAAGATTCTTTTGGTGCAATGCAAAACCTTTTTTATTCTTTCTCAGAAAAAAATGTTGAAAAAAGTTTTGGGGTTCTAAGCAGGCTTAAAAGTCTAAATAAGGATAACTTAAATTCAGGAAAGGATAATAAGAAGCTTTTTGTCCATGCCTTAGGAAATTCATTTCATTCAAGGTTCAAAAACATAATCTATTCAATAATTGAGATAAATCATAATGATTTTATAGAAGCATAAATCCTGTTTGTTGCTTCGTAAATTGTAGGCATGCTTGATTTTATGGGATATAACGCATCCATTGCCAAATCAAGTCTATGTCCTGCCCTTTTTATGCTTTCATTGCTTGCATGATCAAACTCGTGGGGTACAGAAAGGTAATTCCTGCTCCATATCTTTTTTCTGAATGATGATTCTTCTAACTCAAAGAAAATATCAGTTTTATGATGGGTTTCACTTTGTTGGCCAAGATATTCTCTACTTAAATGCTCTCTTAATGCTGATGAAGCATCAGCTAACTTTATGTTATTCCCTAGATTATAGGCCTTCCTGATTTCATTATGCAAAAGATATATATTTCTTAATTCATCATAAGATAATCCAATGCTGCTGCAAGATAAAAAATCTATAACCCCTTCATCTATATATGTTAAATGAGGGAAATGATCCACATCAGATATCAAAAGGTTATTAAGGATGGTTGCAGCTGTCATTTCAGCAGGATAGCCTTGATTCTCCATTAGATATAACAGTTCATCAAGCCCTTCTTTAGTTATCTCATCTTGGTTTTCAATTAGGTATCTATACTTTTTTTCCTTTTCTTCATCTGATAATGATTCTCTAGATGATATGCTAAACCTTTTTAATCTGAGCAAGGCAGGATTTGACCCTGCTAAGTCAATCAACAGATTATTGTAATCAAACAAAATATTATTGCTGACAAGATCAGCCTTTATGCATTTCTCTCCAGCAGATAATGTGTCTGCCACATCTTGAATTTCTTCTGCTGTTATCCTGTGCCCGGAAAGGCTATTCATAAAAGGCTCATTTGTAGAATAATAGCTTTCAGCAGCATTGATCCTTTTTTGGTAAAAGCCTGCGTCTCGGACAAAACCTTGAATTTTTTTGTTTGATGCCTGTAAAATCCTTAATAGCCAGTTCTCAAAAATAAAACCTCTCACTTTTGCTTTATATGAAGTATTTTTTTCTCCTAAAACATTTAGAAGGGTTGTTCCATTGCTTCCAATAACGTGCCTGCTTGTTTGGAAGATCCTGCCTTCATAATCTACAAACATTATTTCTCTGAAATTAAATCGGTTATATGTGGCTTCCCCTAACTCCAAGTTTGCAAGCATGTTTTTTCTTTTAAATTCCTCAGATAGTTCATGAATTAGCTGTTCTAGGGCATCTACTTTGCAATATGGCCCTATCCTGTTTGTTAGGTCTCTTATCTTGATAGGAGTTTCAATAGGATATTCGCCAAACTCATTTGGTCTTGGGGAAAATGATGGCCCAAAAACAAGTATATCTGTTTCATCCGGGTTTTGGATGTACGGAGTTGCTTTTAGCACATATTTCTTGATAATAGACCTTATTTTGTCCTTAGTGCCTGGATCCGGAAGCCTCATATGGCTCAGCACAAACTTAATTTTTGAATGAGCGCTTGCTTCGTGCAGCAATGACAAACTGCCTTCGCTAGGCTTTCTCCTTAGCTCCAATTTTATTGGTATACTAGTCATTTTGAATCAGTCATTTTGAAAATTTTTATGTTTTTTATCCCATTTAAGTAGAGAGGTATAAAAAAGGCTCATTATTATCACAAGCTATATTAATATATAATAACTAATTAATATAAATTGAGGTGATAAAATGCAACTTAGCAAATTATTGGTTTTAAGCTTGCTTCTTTCTGCAATGCTAACAGGAAATATTGTTGTAGCAGATGACACAAGTGCAACCACAAAGGTAGGTGCGGAATATTTAGCTCTCGGTGGAGATAGCTTAACACCGTGTGATGATGGAAATACTTGTTACATGTGGTACTGGGGATATTGCATATATATATGCTGATTATTTTTAATTTTTAAATTATTTCTGACAGGAGATACTCATTCCGTATTGTATATACCAAAAGAGAAAGGTTTCTTAAATCATCGGTTCTTAAAACAGAATTATCACTTCCCAAATCAAAATATCCTATAGGACTTCTTCTCAAGTAGAGATTAGGTAAAGTAAAAACAAATGAAGGGATTGCTGGAATAATTTCCTGAAAAGTTAAATTAAGGTGCTTGCTCTTGTTTAGATTATTTCTAAAAGCTAGGTATCCTATAAGATTTATTTTCCTGATAGACTTTGCCATTTTTAGCAAAGCGTTCTGATTATGTATGTTTTCTGATGTTATCCTTCTTATATCTGAAATAGTATCTAGCCCAAGCTCATTTCGTGCATAATTACAATATAAAGAATCATACTCTAACAAAACATTTTTTAATTCATCAGTTGCGTAGGAATAATCTTGGTTTTGAATAAGTGCAGAAACTTCAAGCATTCGCTGCATACCGAACAAGGCAAAAGGGATATAAAAATAAGGATTCTCATTTTCAAGCACAAATTTAGTGATTAAATTGCCACCTAGATCATATTTTGCTGATGAAAAAAATTCTTTGCCAACATGTAATTTTCTTAAAGTGTTTTTTACTGCATCTTTATAGTATTCAGAATGTGTACTTAATCCATATTTATTTATCAAATGAATGTCTGTTTTAGCAAGATTGAATAAGAATTCTGGGATAAATAGGTAATCTTCAAAAGAATGTGAAAACAATTCTAAATATTCAGGATTATTCTCATTATAGGTTGAAAGTGTGATTAAACTTGTATCAGTTATACGTTTAGTTTTATTATCAGAATCATTTTCTAAAGATATTATCCTTGTAATTATTTTAGACAACTTTTTAGAATAATCAATTAATTCATTTTTATTTATTCCTAAATCTGAAAAGGTGGCAATTCCTTTATTAACTCCGGTTAGCATTGGCAATTTTGGCAAAACATGTGTTTGAGAATAAATCTCAATGCATTCCTCTGCATCTCTAAGAATTGATTGAGTTGCTAATAAGCATTTTTCAAGAATGTTTTCACTTTTTGCCATAGGCCAATTATCTTTTATATGTCGCCAAAGAATAGCTTGGTAATATCCCCTATTGCTTCCATACTTAAGCTCTGGGATAGTCCACTTGAACAGGTCTCCTGCAATTACTTCTCCTGGAGCATAATCAATGCCTGGAAGGTTAATGTCCAGATAGACCTTTCTAAAATTGTTTTTGAATCTACGATAAACCTTTTCTAACGAAGCACTCTCAAAGTTTGAGCCACTTAGAGATGCTTCTATAAGTATATCCAGATCATCCCTTATGCCAGAATATCTTTTCCATAATTTTTCTTTAGTTCTCTCATTACTGTCCTTCCTTATCCAGCCATATAGCATAACTGAGCTGGCAGCCAAAGAAGATGTAGCAATAGCAGATCTTTTCAGGAACTTTCTCCTGCTTATCAATTTTCTTTTGGGTTCACCAAAAAAAGAGCGCAATTCTGCAATGCTTGGTCTTTCGTCTGGATTATAAGAAGTGGATTTTTTGTACAAATGTGATATATCAGTGGGAAGACAACACAAAAAAGATTCATTGCTTATCCTTTTTTGCAAGCATGCATCAATATTTTCAAAAGCTCTTTTTCCAGTCAGCATTTCTGAAAGCAAAAAAGATATGCCTGATGCAACCGTTTTTTCATTAAGTTGTGCATTTTCAGTAAAATGGTCAACTGTAAGGTAAGGGCTTATTATTCCAACCTTGCTTTTTAGTTTTGCTTCAAATCCATAGTCAAGGATCATGATTTTTTCCTTTGCATCATCACCTCTTCTGTAAAAAAGAATGTGTTCTGGCTTATAGAACTCATAAGGCAAAGATCCGGTCTTATTAAGGATATCCTCTAGAGCAATTAAGATTTCAGTAATATCTGAATATGCAATATCAAGTTTTATCTTTATGTTCTTATGTGTTAGATATTCTTCTTGCTCATTCAGTATCTTGTACTTTCCTTCATCAATCCTTGATCTCATGCTTTCTCCAGAATAAGTTTCACCTGTCTCTGGATCGGTGTATTTGCCATCAGGGTAAAAAGAAAAGCCATAAAGCAATATGTTGTTTAGGTTTGTAAGCACTCTTGGAGAAAGGATTATCTCAGGCATAAACTTTGATTTACTGCTCGCACTTACATCATTATAGATTGAAGCTAATTCTTCAGAAGACAAAATGTTTGTGTTTATTTTGACTGCTTTTAGAAATATGACCCTCTTTGTTTTCGGGTCATATACTGCTCCTGTTGAAGAAAGTTCAGTGTCCCTCAAAGTGTCTATGAGGTTATCCCATTCAGCACCTCTTAATTCAGGAACCCAATGTTCATTAGCTTTTAAGGATCTTAGAATTTCTTCCAAGCTCAGCGCTGAACAATTTTGAATCCCAAACCAAGCATGCTCTAAAAACACAAAAAGCTTTTTTGAATGGTCCATAATCTCCTTTTTTATGCATAAGGATGAAAAGGTTTATTTATCTTTGCATATATTAAAGTAATTTAACAGTTAGTGTTTAAAAGATATGAGCCTGGAGAGGATATTAAAAAAGGGATTCACTATTACAGAGCTGCTAGTAGTTGTAGCTGTGATTAGTATTATTTCAGCAATTGCAATTCCAAACTATTTTAGGGCTCAGATAAGGGCTAAAGTGGCTGCTGTGAATGCGTATCAATTAACTTTAGTTACAGCTGTTGAAAGTTATTTGATGGATAGTGGAACATATCCAATAAATAATGTAGATCTTCCTGTGCCTGCCAATGGCACACACGGAACATATTTGGGAGTAGTGCCTCAACTTACCTCTCCTGTAGCTTACATAGCCTCAAATCCTTCATCTCCATTTAAGAAAAGTGAAAAGCTAAAGCTTCCACCTTCAATAACAATTAATGATGAATACAAACTCTTTGCGCCATGGCATCTATTTGTTAATCAAAGTTCTCCTAACCCTGTGCAGTTTGTTGGGAATCCACCAAACCTAAAGCCACTTATGTGTCCGTATTCATTGATAAGGGATATAGGTCCTGACAACTGTTTCAACATTGAATTGCCTTTTCCCGAAAACACCCTTTTGATGTCGTATGATCCGACAAATGGCACAATAAGCAGAGGAGATATTATTAGATTGACTCCAAAAACAGTAGAATTCTAAAATAGTTGATTAATTAATAGTTTATGCCCGTTTAAAAAGAAAAGCTTAAATAAGTCTTTACTTTAAAGTTGCATGTAAACCTTCCAGATATATAGAGGTTAATTTTGGTTATTAGAATGACAAAAGAGGATATGAGAAAATGCTTTGGAAGCAGAACTATTGGCAAGTTGTGAGGTGATTTATTTTGAAAAATAAAAAAGGTTTATTGGGATTGATGATTGGCGGTATCTTAATTGTTATTATTCTTCTTATGGCAGTCTTGTTTGTTGCGTTAAGCTATAATTCTTTGGTGAAAAGCGATGAGACGGTGAATGAGAAATGGGCAAATGTAGAGACTGCATATCAAAGAAGGGCTGACCTCATCCCAAATCTTGTTGCTGTTGTTGAAGGCGCAACTGATTATGAAGGGGAAGTCTTGCGGGATTTGACAGAGGCAAGAGCATCTGTTGGAAAAGCGCAGACTCCTGCGCAGCTACAGGCTGCTGGTGAGCAGATGGATTCTGCATTGTCAAGATTATTGGTTGTTGTTGAGAATTATCCGAATCTTAAAGCTACAGAAGCATTCCTTTCATTGCAAGACCAGCTTGAAGGAACTGAAAACAGGATCAAGACAGAACGGGACCTCTTCAATAAAGCGATTAAGGATTATAATGTCAATGTGAGGAGTTTCCCAAATAATTTCATGGCTGGGATGTTTGGATTTAGCGTCAAAGAAGGCTTTGTAGCGGCAGAAGGAGCAGATGTTGTTCCTATTGTTGATTTTGATGATTAGTTTTTTATTTGAATTTCTTAGTTTTTAGATTTCAATAAGCTAGAATTATTTTTTAGTTTATTAAGTTTTAATTGTTATATCTACTTTTATATGCTTTTTTCTCAACTCCCCCTGTAACTCTCGTTCCCATAGACCAACTTCAAGAGATATTCATACAGCTCAAGTGAATATAGCTTGTCTTCTCTTGCTATATCAAGCGCAACGCCTGGCAGTCCACTCAATAAATTTGTAATCACTCTATCAACTGAAGTGGGAAACTTCTTTCGTAGCATTTCCAGTTCAGCTTCTATCGGTTGAAGTATCTCTGGTACATCTTCTATAGTCTGCGGCAATGCATTCATAAGCTGATATATTCGTTGGACATTCTTATATTTTATCATCAATTTTGTATACAAATGTTCATTTATTTGCATAAATTTATATATCTGTTCATATTTCAGCAATAAACATTAGATAATATCAACAGGTGTTCATATGCCAGATCCAACAGACCTAAAGATCCTTTCATTGCTCAGCTCTGATGCCAGATTGTCTGCTAGAGCGATATCATCTAAATTAGGTTTAAGCACAGCAACAGTGATTAAAAGAACAACCAATCTTGAAAAGCAAGGATTCATCAAAGGCTATTCTGCCTTGATCGATTATGATGCTCTTGGCTATCAGATGCAAGTCATCATCCAGGTGAGAGTTGCCCATGGCAAAGAAGAGTTTATTGAAAAAAAGCTCATGAAAGAAAATGCGATAACAGCAGTCTATGATGTGACAGGCGATTTTGACCTCCTCATAATTGCTAGATTCAAGTCAAGGCAGTCATTGAATAATTATGTAAAAAGGTTGCAGACATTTGAGTTTGTCGAGAGGACTCAGACATTGCTTATATTAAACACGTTCAAAGAAAAGCCTCTTGAAGATCTCACTTGATGTTGATTAATATTCATTCTTCAGAAAAATGTTTTTCCAGCCTTATCTGGTAGCTTAAGATATGGAGATTATTGTTTGTTGCCTTAATGGCCATTGAGAACCTATTGTCCACAAAATAGGAACATTTATATAATATATGGACAATACTATTTATGTGGCATATATTGACAGGATAAGATCGGGGAAAAAGACTTTTTATTACCTAGGTAAAACTATAAGAATTGCAGGAAACAAATGGAAAAAAATAAGGATAAGGCTTGGTGATTCCCCGCCATCAAAAGCATTGATTGCCAAAAAATTAAAAGAACTTAAGCTAGAGCAGTATAATGTCTATAATGAAGATTATATTGATTCAGCCAAATTAGAAGTTATTGATGATTTCAAGGAAGTTTATCAAAATCATCTAAAAGAAGTCCCAAAAACAATTATTGATAAAGAAGAAACAGATTTTGTGATTCGGTTCACCTACAATTCCAATGCGATTGAGGGCAATCGCCTGACTTTAAGGGATACCTTTCTTATAATAAAAGACAAGCAGATTCCTTCTGGAGCGCCGCCTAAAGATTATAACGAGGCAGTTAATGGCAAGGAAGCGTTCGATTTCCTAAATGGATATCAAGGAAAAATGTCGCTTGAATTTATAGAAGAGTTAAATGGGATTCTTGTCAAAAATACAGGAGTTGTCTATCCAGGAAGAATAAGGTTTTTTCCTGTAAAAATTGAAGGCACAGATTTTGCACCTCCAGATTCAAAAGATGTCTCTAGGCTGTTAAAAAACATGATAAGATTCTATTATGAAAACAAAAATAAGTTTCACCCTTTTGTTATAGCGTGCCTTGTTCATGCCAAATTTGTGGAGATTCACCCATTTGAAGATGGAAATGGCAGGACAGGAAGGGCTTTGATGAATTGGGCTTTGATGAAAGCATCTTATCCTAAATTGTATATTCCGGTGTCAAAAAGGCAGAAATATTACGAAGCAATAGACTTCCATAATGAAAAGAGGTATAAAGAATATTGCAGCATGTTATTTGAATGTATGGTTGAGCAGTTTGGATTGTCCACAAAAAAATAATTATTTATAAAATATGGACCATATTGATCAATGATTTCTAACGATAAATTTCTGATATGGCTTTACTGCAAGTTTCCGAAGGTTTTATTAAATGGCAAAGTAATTCTAACAGTATGAAAAAAATCGAAACAATAGAAAACAAGTGGGATCTGCTTTACAGGGATTATCCAGAAATATATGACGAATTTGCGAGCATTTCCAAAAAACCAGATGTTGTTGCAATAATCAAAAAAATGTTTGATTTTAAGGATAAAGTTATCGCAGACATTGGCTCTGGTTCTGGAAAATCGACTTTTCCTCTTGCAAAAGCTGCAAAATTTGTCATAGGTATAGAGCCAGAATATTCAATGCGAAGATTGGCAGTTAAGTATGCTAGAAGCGTTAAGATAAAGAATGTGGAGTTCAAAAAAGGATTTGCTGAGAATATTCCTCTAAAAATAGGATCAGTAGACTTTGTGATTGGCATTACAATAGCCAGTTTTCATGATCCAGAAAATATCAAAAGATTTGTCAGGGAATCCTCAAGAGTTGCCAAGAAAGGCGGCTTTATCATTACAGTAAATATTGCCCCTGGATGGTATGGCGGTGAACTAGCTCCTGTGATTTTAGGCAGATCAAGGAAAACTTTGGTTGATACTGAAGGAGTAGCTGATAAGACATTCACAGGCCTAGGGTTTAAGCATAAGGATTTCTATCAAATGCAAGATTATGGAACTGTAACAAAAGCTGTTAGAACGTATGGCTTCATTTTTGGAAAAAAGGTGATTGGTTTCATCAAGAAAAATAAGGTCACAAAGATAAAGTGGAAATCACGAATCCATTATAAGCAGATTTAGCAAACTGGTATATTTTTTTTGATCAAGGATTAGGGATATTTAGATTTATGGTCTGCAGTTGCCAAATCTAATAATTATCATTCAATTAATCTTGATCTGAACACCAGATTCCAAAAGAATTATCTTTTTCCCTCCAAAGCAACTATATCTATTGTTGTCTGATCTTCCAAACACAAATAATCAATAAAAAGAATCTACCTATACTTTATCTCTCCAACAGGAATATCTGCGCTGAAAGGCACATCTGAATCTTCTGATGAGACAAATATCATGTTGTTTTCAATTCTTACATGCACATCTAGTGATCCTCTTTTTGTGATTGGCGGTTCAAATCCTATTCTTACACCATTATCCCATACACCATTCTTTGTTCTCTGGTAAGTATATTGTGCAACTGCATCAAATTCTATTTTTTCTTTGCTGAATTCCCCTAGGTTGAACAATCCTTCAGGCACATCTACTTTTAATGTTGCTGTTGTTGAATCATCTTTTTCTCCATATAAGTTGATTGCTGCTCTTCCATACATTTTTTCTTGTGAGTCTTCAACAACTCTTCTTATGTCAGCTGAGAAGCTTGGCTTTTGCATGTCAAAATCAGAATCCTCAGCTATATAATCAATACTGCCTCCTGCCTTTGATTTGATTTCTGCCCTGTTGATTATTGATGCTTTTGATGGTGCCTGCTCTCCTTCTCTTGATACCTTGAATGTGCTTGCTGATGGGTTTATGTAGGTATATTGTGTTTCAGTGTCTTCTGCAAATGCTTCAAGTGTAGAAAAATACCTGCCGTCTGCAACATTGTCAGCTTCGATATCCCACCTTATCTCATATTTTAGTTCTCCTCTTAATCCCAGTTTGCCTTGCTCTTCCCCAAATCCATAGCCATATCCAAAATCGGTTTTTTTCGATTTTGGCTTGTCTCCTGTGTTGACAAATCCAAATCCTTTGGCTTCTCTTTCGCCTGTTTGTGTTTCTCCGGTCTCAATTGGGATTATCTCTATATTTGAGCAGGCATTTGAACCATCTGGCTGAAATTCACATATCTTATATCCGTCGTTGATTATCAGTTTTAATGTTTTGATTGGCACGATCTCATTTCTTTGTATGTTTATAGAAGTTATGAATGTGACTATATTGTCTTCTGTCCGGTAGATTGCTTTGTCTGTCGATAAATGCACTCTGACTGCAGAAACAGGTCCTGCAAGTATCAGGACGATTATGATTCCTATAGTCGCCATCAGACTTGCTATGTTCCTCTTTTTTATGGGCAGCTTGTCTACCATTAACTGCCTACAATATTTTCAGGGTTTAAATACTTTTCCTTTAGGTGTTGTCACTATCGCTTACGAATATCGACGAAATATATATGTTTAAGTGCATATTTAGGGTTGTCATCATTCTAGGATAACAAAGCTTTATTAAGTTTCAAGTTTTGCTCATGGATAAGAGGGGTGATTTTAAAAGGGTGATAATATCAATATACATAGCCATCTAAATAAAAATAATAAGCTTCTCAAGCACAGCTTGGTTATTCTTGTCGGAGCTTCAGTTGTCAATCTTATAAATTATGCTTACCAGCTTTTTATGGGCAGGGTTCTTGGCCCTGCAGATTATGGAGTTCTGGGAGCAATTTTCTCAATTATTTACATAGTTACTTTTTCATTCGGAGCAATTAGGACAGTTATCACAAGGTTTGTTTCAAAATATGCTGCGATTGAGAATTATGGCAAGATAAAAGCTATTGTTGTGTTTTCATTTGAAAAGCTTTCACTCTACGGTTTTATCGGATTGATGCTTATCTCGGCATTGTTCTATTTTATGGCTCCTCTTTTGAAGATTGACTATCCCTTGCTTTTATTGACTTCAGTTTTCCTGTTTTTATCTCTTTTGAGCCCAATTCCCCAGGGAGTCATAAGTGGCCTTCAGAGGTTTAACACATTGAATATTGTTTCTGTTGCCGGAGCATTTTTCAAGCTTCTTTTTGGTGTGCTTTTTGTCCTGCTTGGCTACAGCGTTTTTGGCGCAATGATCGGTCTAAACATTTCCCAGCTGCTGATTATTGTGTTTTCATTATGGGCTGTCCATAAGATCTTTGGCTATGAAAAAGAAGAGATTAGCAAAGTCTCATTGTTTGATTACAGCCTGCCTGTCTTTATTGGCCTTACTTTGATGAACTTGTTTGTCAATCTTGACG
>Ga0209541_10002169_pt1 | contig 37599 bp, 35 predicted proteins | sample RifCSPlowO2_01_FD_184027 | JGI IMG/M metagenome (GOLD analysis project Ga0209541, IMG submission 184027) | Groundwater microbial communities from Rifle, Colorado - Rifle CSP2_plank lowO2_0.1 (SPAdes) (version 2) | ecosystem: Environmental > Aquatic > Deep subsurface > Groundwater | place...
AAGTTGCGCCAGGCCGAATCTTTCCGCGCCCTCAATCACAATGAGCGAAGCATTCTCAACATTCACTCCCACTTCCACCACCGAAGTTGCCACCAAGATATCAATTTTTTTATCTTTGAAATCAAGCATCACCCTCTCTTTCTCCGCCGGTTTCATTTTGCTGTGAAGGATTCCGATCTCGTATTCGGGAAAGACTTCTTTTTTGAGTCGTTTTGCCTCTTCTTTGACTGATTTGGTTTGGATGGCCAACTCTTTAGTCGGATCAGGCTCATCGATTCTTGGACAGATGACGTAGAGCTGCCTGCCTGCCTTAAGTTCTCTTCTGATTTCTTCGTATGCCGCTTTTCTTTTTTCTGGAGTGATGATTTCGGTTATAATTTTTTTCCGGCCTGCGGGCATCTCATCAAGAAGCGATAAATCGAGGTCGCCGTAGAGTGTTAAGGCGAGAGTGCGGGGGATAGGGGTGGCGGCCATAGATAACAAATGCGGAGTTTTACCGTCTTTCTTGGCGAGTTTCTGTCTCTGTGTTGTCCCAAACCTATGCTGTTCATCGATAATGACTAGGGCAAGGTTTTTAAATGTGACCGATTTTTGAATCAGAGCGTGGGTGCCAAGAAGAACGGCGATCTCACCAGAAGCGACCCACTTGAGAAGTTGGGTACGAGAAATATTTGTCCAACCATCGGGGTGAACTTTTGAAGGAAATTTTCTACATCCACTGCCGGTAATGAGAGCAACGTTAATGGGCAAGTGTGAAAAATATTTTATAAAAGATTCAAAGTGTTGCTGGGCCAAGATTTCAGTTGGCGCCATATAAGCGCTCTGGAGCGTGCCGAAGTTCTGCCCCTTTGGCTTGGAAGTAGCCGTCGCATAGACTGCCACGGCGGCGACGGCTGTTTTTCCAGAGCCAACGTCGCCTTCTAACAGTCGACTCATCGGGTGGCCATTTTTAAAATCCGCTAGGATATGCTCAATGGCTCTTCTTTGCGCTGAGGTGATTGTAAATGGGAATCTTTGCACGAATTGTTCTATCTCTTCTTCACTTTTTTCTATAACAAAGGCATTGTTTTCCTTGAATAAATGTCGCGCTTTCTGTCTTTCTAATTGGATAAGAAATATTTCCTCAAAGGCGAAACGCTTGCGGGCTATCTGCGCATGCGCCTCTTTCTTGGGCGTATGGATATAGATTAGAGAAGTTTTTAAGTCAGGAAGTTTGTAAGTTTTCAAGATAAATTCGGGAACTGGGTCCTGGATTTCACTCAAGATGCCGGATGCGAAAATACTTTGGATTTTGTGATAAATCCAATTGGAAGTGATGCCACGAGTCTCTGGGTAAACCGGATATAAAGAGTGTGCTTTCGTTTGAGTGAATAAATCAGGCGCATTTTCTATCCTCGGGTTAGAAAAGTAGAGCTCACCGTTTCTTTCGGGCACTTTTCCCTCTACTCGTACGTTGGAATCTTCCATTATCATCTTGGCCAAGTAGGCCTGATAAAACCAGACAATTTTGATCTTACCCGTTTCATCTTCAACTACGGCTTCGGCCATCGGAATTTTTTTTCTAAATGCTCTGCTTGTCTTTAACCCGGAGATGCGACCGAATATCACCGCAGTATCGCCCTTGCGCAGATTACTTATACTTGTCACTTGCGCCGTATCGCCATAACGGGCAGGGAAGTGGTAAAGCAAATCTCTCACGCTTATAATCCCAAGCCGCTTCAACGCGCTTGCCTGTATCGGTAAGATACGGAAACAACTGGAAAGAGGATCATTTAATTTCATCCCGCCATTGTACTCTGGATTAAGGTATAATAGTTGCATGATGCAATATGGATTTGGATACGGAGATATGATGGGCGGAGCGGGAATTTGGTCCGGTATTGTCCTGTTGATTTTGCTGATTGACCTCGTTCTCGTCGGCATCTGGCTCTGGAAGCAGATAAATAAATAAGAATATTGTGCCCTGGCGGTGATGTCGGGTTAAGTGCCCCACAGGCAAGGTGTTGTAAGGGTATTCTAGCATCTTTAGACTCTTGAAATTGAGGTACTCGGGTCGGGGTCTTAAATCCTAATGTGACACTATGTTACACCAACCCCAGCTTTTAGGTACTGTCACAGTGCCTAAAAAGATAAGGTTTTGGGGGCTTTTTGTGGAGTAGCGTTATACACATTGACGCGCCCCGTTCGACAAGAGTATTATGAAGATACCAATTGAATATTAATGTCCTTCTAGAGACAGGCAAACGATGCGCGTAAGCGCCTAGTTGTCTGTCTTTTCTGTCTTTCAGGACTCTCAACCAAGGCCAATCGCATCGTGATGCGATTGGCCTTTATTCATTAACAGTAATAACTATGAGTACACAACTCACCTGGCACACCGTCGACAAAAAAGTGTCTGACCTGGTGCACAACATTAAAAATCCTCGGACGATGAGTCCGAAGCAGACCGAAGATCTGAAACGCTCCCTCAAGAAATTCAATCTCGTCGAGCTACCCGTGGTCGATCTCGACAACAAAGTGATCGCGGGTCACCAGCGCCTAATAGTTTTGAAGCTTCTCGGCCGCGAGCACGACACGATTCCGGTGCGTGTTCCCAACCGCAAGCTCACGCAGAGGGAGTACAACCAGTACCTGCTCTCCAGCAATCGCATCCACGGCGACTGGGACTGGCAGGCGCTTGCCGATAACTTCGACATCGAGACACTGCTTATCAGCGGCTTTGACGACATCGACCTAACGCATATCTTCGACGACTTGGAAGTCGCAGACGACGAGTTCGACGTTGAAAAAGAGCTTGAGAAAATCAAGACGCCGACTTCCAAGCTCGGTGACATCTACGAGCTCGGCACACACCGCCTTATCTGCGGTGACAGTACCGACCCCGAAGTCGTGAAAAAACTCATGAATGGCAAAAAAGCGAACACGATTTTCACCGACCCGCCATTCAATATCTCTCTCGACTACAACAAAGGTATCGGTGGTAAAGGAAATTACGGTGGTACGGTCAACGACGCGAAATCGGACACGGAATACAAGGAATTCCTGAAAGCCGCGCTACAAAACGCGCTCACCGTTCTCGAGAAGGACGCGCACATCTTCACATACTGCGACCAAAAGTACGTCTGGCTCTTGCAGACACTGTATGCCGAACTCGGTGTCAGTAACAAGCGCGTGTGTTTGTGGATAAAAAACAATTCCACGCCCACACCCCAAGTCGCCTTCAACAAGCAGTACGAGCCGTGCGTGTACGGCACGACCGGCAAGCCGTATCTCTCCGAGAAGATATTGAACTTCTCCGAGGTGCTCAACAAAGAGATTGGCACGGGCAACCGCACGCTCGAAGATATTCTCGACTTAATCGACATCTGGATGGTGAAGCGCCTGAGCGGAGCCAACTATGAGCATCCCACAGAAAAGCCACCCCAGCTTCACGAGAAAGCGCTCCGGCGATGCACGAAGCCAGGGCAAATTGTCCTCGATTGCTTTGCCGGGTCGGGCAGCTTGCTTGTGGCCTGCGAACAACTTAAACGCTCCGCGTACTTGGTCGAGCGCGAGCCGATATTTATTGACTTAATCATACGCCGATATGAAAAACTCACCGGAAACAAAACAAAGAAAGTTAACTAATGGCACTATCTGGCAACTTGGCGATCATCGTCTCGCTCAAGGTGACTGCCGCGACCCAAAGCTCCTCAAGTCGCTTCTTGGTGATGAGCGCATCAGACTCATCTGTACGGACCCGCCCTACGGTGTCGCGGTGGTGGAAGCCAAGCACAACTTTCGCACGTTCTCGAAGGACAAGGAGATTGCGAACGACCACCTGCAGTCCGACTCTGAATACCGTCAGTTCAGCAAAGAGTGGCTCGAAGCGATCGTGCCATACCTTGCGAAGAAAAACAGTGCGTACATTTTCAATTCCGACAAGATGGTCTGGGCGCTCCGCGACGGCATGATTGATGCCAGACTCAAGGTGGCGCAGGTGTTGATCTGGGTAAAGCAACAGTCGGTGATCGGACGGCTGGACTATGCGCCACAGCACGAACTTATCATCTATGGTTGGCATGGCACGCACCACTTCAGACGTTCCAAGGACAAGTCGGTCTTGTTCTACCCACGTCCTCACAAAAGCAAGTTCCATCCGACCACAAAACCCGAAGGACTCATCCGTCGCCTTGTGCTCAACAGCACGGATATTCATGACGCAGTCTTTGACGGCTTCCTTGGAAGCGGCACGACGCTTCTCGCGTGTGAACAGCTGAAGCGCAGATGCTTCGGCGTTGAGCTTGATCCCGAGTATTGCGAAACCATCATTAAACGATGGGAAAAGTTTACCGGCCTTAAAGCGAAACGTCTATGCTGAAGAAAAGCAACCAGCTCAAAGAGACGATTCTGGAACAGCTACGAAAAACGCCAATCATTCAGATTGCGTGCGAGAAATTGAACATCTCTCGTATGTCCTTCTACCGCTGGAAAAAAGAGGACGAGGAGTTTGCAAGGAAGGTGGGCGAAGCGCTTCTGGACGGACAGCTCTTGGTGAACGACCTGGCAGAATCGCAACTCATCTCCGCCATCAAAGACCGTAACATGAGCGCGGTCATGTCGTGGCTCAAACATCACCACCCATCGTACAAGACCAAAGTGCAGATCGAAGGTACGGTCAATACCATTCAGGAACTTTCGGACGAGCAGAAAGAATTGATACGAAAAGCCCTTGATCTGGCAAACATTAATTTGGATGACTATGAACCCAAAGAGTGATGCATCGGCATTTGAAGCGATTACGAAGGATCGCGTGGTCCGGCAGGAGGTCACACGGCAGAGCCACCTGATGTTTTTCTATCTGTACTTTCCTCACTACGTCACCTACGAGATTGCCGAATTTCAGAAAGACATTTTCCGCATCACCGAAGATGGAGCAAACAAGCTCGCCATCATCGTCGCCTTTCGTGGATCGGGTAAATCAACGCTAGTTACTCTTTCGTATGCGCTCTGGGCCATTCTTGGTATTCAGCAAAAAAAGTTTGTACTCATAATTTGTCAGACCCAAAATCAGGCAAAACAGCACATGATGAATCTCAAGCGTGAGCTGGAAAGCAACCATCTTCTTCAAAATGACTTGGGGCCCTTCCAAGAAGAAGGTGGCGAATGGGGTGCATCATCCCTTGTCTTCCCCCAGCGCAACGTTCGTATTACGGCAGCTTCAACCGAGCAGAGTATCCGAGGTCTCCGTCACAATCAGCACCGCCCCGATCTTATTATCTGCGACGATGTGGAAGATATGGCGTCAGTAAAGACATACGAGAACAGGCAAAAAACATACAACTGGTTTACGGGCGATGTGATCCCGGCCGGAGAGCCTACAACCCGCGTCATTGTGGTCGGCAACCTCCTCCATGAGGATTCACTCGTGATGCATTTGAAGCGAGACATTGATGAGGATCAACGCAACGGCATCTACAAAGCGTATCCGCTCATTGATGAGCATGGGAACATTCTTTGGCCAGGCAAGTATCCGACACATGATGCTGTTGCCGAGGAAAAAAGGAAGAGTGGTAACGAGTTTGCATGGCAGCGGGAATATCTTCTCCGCATTGTTCCTGACGAAGGTCTGGCCATCCATCCGGATTGGATCCAATACTACGACAAAGTGCCCGGGAGAAAGAGCGCGTACCAAGGCATCTTTACCGGGGTTGACCTGGCCATTTCGCAAAGAGATACGGCAGATTACACCGCAATCGTGAGCGCAATTTTTTATAACGACGGGAACGGTTTTGTTATGTATGTTCTTCCCAACATCATCAACCGTCGCATGAATTTTCCTGAAACGATAGAGCAAATCAAAGAAATCGATAGAGCAAACAGGACCGTTCACTCAAGCTATATACGTGTCGAGGACGTTGGATATCAAAGGGCGGTTATTGACCAACTCACGGGTGACGGGCTCAACGTCGAGGGGGTGAGGGTCAACTCCGACAAGCGGTCACGACTTATGAGCATTGCGACGATGATCCAGAGCGGCAAGATCAAGTTTCCCAAACATGGGGCCGAGGAACTTGTGCGACAGATCGTGGGCTTTGGCGTCGAACGACACGATGACCTGGTTGATGCGTTTACATTTCTCGCACATCACGCAATTCAGTACGATAAACCGCCGCCAAACACTATTATCTTCACAGCAGGACGTAGTGACTCGTGGAATGAGAAAGACAACGACTGGTCTCTCGCTGGGTTCGAAAAATTTGAGCGTGGAGGGTTTTGGTAGCAATCCTCCGTCACCTCTCGTCAACTTTCTTGTCGGAGTCTGGGAACTCAACGGAACCGTACACAGCACGATAAATATTCACGAGATAGTCTGCTTTCCGAGAAGTTTCCTCGTCAGAAAGATTCTCGCCGAAATACTTCTCGTAAAGAGCCTTGAATTTTTTCAATGACCTTTTAGTAATCATCTGTTTCTTCCCCTTTTGCTACTTAAGCTTATTTTGCCTTTACTGCAAGAATAATAAGATTTTTTAGACTTTCTTTGAGGTCTTGCTTAAACGGCCGGGGCAATCCGTCTGAGAGCCAGTTCCAATGCCCGTCATCATATCCCGTGTATTTATCTATCACTTCGTTATGATATTTAATCCACCATTCATCAAACTTTCTCTTGTGTTCATTAAGTAACTCTTCCGATACACCGCTTGATAGCAACAAAACTTCGGGTTTTTGCATGTCCACCGAACCACAGTTTCCATTCCACGCTGTTTCATGGTCGTGGTCAGCACGACAAACTAAATAGTTGCGTAACGCGTAACGATAATAAATCGTATCAACTTCTTCCATCATGGAATGAAGCGAGATAGCCTTGAAAGCAAGGGAGAGGGCGCTTGAACCAAATTTGAACAGCGACACCGTGTCACCAAGCCCTTTTGATTCAAGGATTGCTTCCATAACATCCTCCACGCCACCCGTTGCTATGTCATTCAAAAAGATTGACGGTATGCTCGGGAGGAGTTGGACAAGAATAGAGGGGGAATAGTCAACCGTCTTATTCCGAAATGCTTTATCAATTAATTGTTCTTCTCGCACGACAGAAATCACGTAGTTTTTATAGGTAATTTCTGAACTCCCACTCATTTCACGATTCAATGCAAGTATCAAACATGCTTTTTTCAATACTGTCGTTGACTCACCGCTACATTTTGTACCGCGCAACCATTCGTATGGTTTTGAATTCGCGTCGGGTTGGTTGTCTCCATTTTTATCTCGCAACCATTCATCAATTTCATCCATTCTCTCGTCGTCCCCTACAAAAAGAAACCATGTCCACTGTCCAATCCACGGAATCACATTAACTGCAGTTGTTGCTCCGATATTCGCACTATAGGCACCAGTTGTCGGCTTCTCAATGAATACAGTTGCAGAGGTGAAAGCGGTGTTGTTTTTGTCATCAACTACACGCAAGCCAACAGGATATGTTCCGTCAAATGACCATGAGTGGTTTACATATTGCGTATCGCTATATTCATCAAAATAACCATCTCCATTCCAGTCCCAGCCGTAAAGTATTATCGTTCCGTCAGGGTCATAAGAACTGGAGGCATCAAAAAGTACTGTGTCACCGACTTTTGGATTACTTGGCTGAAAAGTAAAAGACGCTACTGGTGGCTCATTGGTTCTTATTTCAAAATCAACATTTCCAGCAGTTCTAAACTCTTGCCACCCTGACTTGTTATCATTTGAGTCAATTGCTCTCGCACGCCAATGATATTTACCATTGGAAACGAATCTTGTTACACGAGCGACCCAGCCCGGAGGCACTAAATCGGAAGCGAATATGCCACCGTCATTAATGCCAGTAAACGGTTCTTCAAATCGTCGAAGTTCTACTTGTAACCTACCCTCAGGTGCGCTGGCATGAGTGACGATATTTGCAGAAAAGGAGATTGCTCGTGGAGAACGCATAATCCACCCCTCATCAATTGATGTTGAACCGTCCCACTGACTGAGGTCACCAAGTGCTGGCTGTATTTCTCCTTCACCAAACACCACAGCAGGTGCTATTACTAGTACCAGTCCCAAAATCGCTATAGAATTCTTCATATATTTGATAATACTCTTAACTCACAATCTTTCAACTAACTCCTCACTCCAACGTCATTTCTCGTCAACTTTCTTGTCGGAATTTGGAAACTCAACGGAACCGTACACAGCACGATAAATATTCACGAGGTAGTCTGCTTTTCGGCGAGCCTCCTCATCGGTGAGTTTCTCGCCAAAATACTTTTCGTATAAAGTTTTGAATTTCTGTAAGCTCCTTTTCGTTAACATGTTTTATTTATGGTCTTCAGCAATTAATCCTGCCACGCACTTTTTCGGCAAACTCATACAACCGCACGTATGACATCCCGAAGGACGCGCTCTGCGGGATGATGCAACATGCTGTGGAGTTAGTTTTGGCAAAGTACATACCTTTCGTTATTTCTTCCGGCTTCGCGCCGATGACTGCCGCCCAGTCGGAGAGGTACGTGAGGGAGTAGAAAATGGCAAGCTTAGGTTGGTGTGTATGAAAAAGTTCACGGAGCTTTCGCACTCGCTCCGACTTATATGTTGTGATGTATTCGGAGCGGGTGGAGAGTCCGGGAATGCCGAGCGTACCGTATAGCCAAGTGCGCTCGTGCGCCTTATTGGACGGAAGCGGCATGAGTTCTACGGTCATGGTTTCTTTCGCTTCGCTGTCGCCGAGTGAGAATGCTTGGTGATCACGAATTTCTTCCTTTGTCGGAGCGTGGCCGATTTTGAGGTACAGGTACAGTGCGATCGGATACTTCCATGTCGGCTGGACCCGCGCATCTCTATTAAACCAGCGGCCGTGACCGTATACCTTCTCCATGCCACGGTGCATGTCGGTTGTCGGCTTGCCGTGTGCTACTCGAAAACGCTCAGCAAGATGTGCGAGCGTTGCGTCGGACTCAAGCCCCTCTTCCATACCCACAAACCATGTGAATGCTTCAAAACTGCCATAGCCCCAGAAGTTCTTTATTCTTTCTTGGGTTAATAATTTAAATTCCTCTCCTGATTGAGGATTGTTTTCTTTCATTCTCTAGCGGGTTTTATACGAGGAGTCTTGGAAACGCAAAAGACTCCCAGCCATCGCGATCGAACCTTGCGGCCCGACCCATATCCCTTTCGGGACACGACCCGCTAGAGCGACTCTGGACTGGGAGTCCTTTGCGCTCTAGCGGGATTTTCACCATACCTTAGGAAATCCTAAGGGTTAGGCGACTGAATATTCAGTTATACAGAACATGATAGCATTTTGAGCTACCGCTTGGCATCCTAGCTTAATATTAAAGGCTTGCGAAGAGGGGTTACCAACAGCTGTTTTCCTTTAATACCAACAAAGTTCCACTTTCTCTCCAATTTGTTCCTCAAGATATTTGGTGGCAGAAGCGATGTCTCCTATTTCGTCAATCAAGCCGTAGCTTAAGGCATCCGTGCCGACATAGGTCAGTCCGTTTGCTAATTTTTCTACTTCGCCTAACTCAAGGTTTCTGTTGGTAGCCACATCTTGAACAAAGACCTCGTGAGCTTTCCGAAGGTCAGACAGGACGATTGCTCTTTCTTCTACTGTAAGAGGTCTACCCGTATCACCTAAATCCTTATACTTACCAGATGAAAGTTCCGTATATTGATAACCTTCTTTCGCTATTTTATTTGTCTCATCCAGATAAGAAGCGGTTATGGCAATACTTCCGACATCAGACATTTTGGAAGCATATATCTTGTCTGCTCCTGTAGCCGCCCAGTATGCGGCAGAAGCTCCGACTGTTCGTATTACGGCTACACTAGGTTTATCAAGTCTCTTGAGGGCATTTGCTATCTCCTCCCCAGCTACGCCGTATCCGCCCGAAGAATCTATGGATAAGAGCACCGCTTTTATATCTGGGTCGTCTTGAGCAGAAAGAATACCGTCCGTGATGTATTCGGAAGAAGAAACATCGCTCCAGTCGTCAGTGGTTTGCTCTGGTATGTAAGTGCTTAAGATTCCGTTGGCGGAAAGAGCTAAGACATTGCACGAGTCTTCCAGACTATAGTTATCTTCATAGTAATTCGTTTCAGATACGATAAAAGTGCCGGCAACCAAAGCCACCACACCAACAATAACCAAAAGTACGACGGCTTTCTTCTTGCTAACACTGCCTTCTAACATAGAAGTTATTGTACCCTATATTATTTTATAAAAGCACCCTCGGCAGGGCTTGAACCTGCAACCTAGACGATAGAAGCGTCTTGCTCTATCCATTGAGCTACGAGGGCATTATGCCTTTGGGTGGAATTGAACCACCATCTTCGGGACTTCACTCCGTTACTCTACCGTTGAGCTACAAAGGCAAATACCAAAAAGCCACCTAGAACAACCGCGAGAATCGGCGGTGTTCATCGGTGGCTATCTAAATCTAAAGCGTCGCATTACTTTGATAGTATATCAGAGTCAAAGTTCCTCGGCAATCTCGATTGCCTCGTCTTCGTCCAAACCTTCGTCAATCAATTCTTGCGCTTTCTCGGCGACATCCTCACCCACTTCGTGTTCTTCCATCAATCGTTTTGTTTCTTCGTCCATAATATTTTTATTGCATTATTTGAGAAACTTTCCAATCCGTAAAATCTCCACTGATTTCAACTTTGTGGGTTACCGATTGGTCCCCAAAAGAATCTCTGAACTCTGATACAGAATAAGAGTATCCATCCTTGCTAGAATTCAAAAGACCAATGCAGAATACGGCTTCAAAACTGTGCCTTCCAAAAATACTTTCTCTAATTTTATTTCTAAAAAATTCTCCAGCACCATCAAAAAATGTAACAAGAAGTTTATTCCGCGCATATTCAGGTCCCTTAGCAATCTTGAGATTAATTGCATCGATGACACGCTGTTCTCCTGTGGGTAAATTCTTGCCCTTAGGGATATTAAGAGCAGAGACATGTTCCGTTGGAACAATTATTTTTTTATCTTTATCAACAATAAATCCGTCCCCTTTATTATCTTCCATAAAAGTGATATCCCTTTTATGCATCTGTCTTAATACAGCGCAAATTAACCAGTTTGCCCACGCCTCTCTTGGGCGCAAACTGAAATTTTGGATGTCCCTCCCATTCCACAAGTGCTTTGGATTTTTTACCATTGGTTCAAAATCCTTAAGGGCTATCCTCAGGTCTTTGATTAGTTTAATTTCTGCTAATTTTTTTGCCGGCAAAGACATATCATTTAGTCACTTTGTAGTTACATCTGGGGAAATTGGTACAGCTGTAAAAAATGCCGTAAGGACCCTTCTTCTGAACAAGTTCTCCTCCGCAACTCTGGCACACGATAGCAGTGTCGGGTGTCTTTGATTTATCCAGTTCTAACACAAAGACAGAAGGTCTATTTTCATCCGTAATTATGTAAACCTTATGCCGAGCACGAGTCATGGCGACATACATAAGGCGTCGCTCCTCTGCATGTGGATACAAGTCTCCCTTGCTTAAAACTATTTCTAGAAGAGGGTCATCCGTGATTTCAGAAGGGAAACCATATTTCCCGCTGATAACATCTAGGACTACTACATAGTCGGCTTCACTACCCTTCGAAGAATGAACCGTTAAAAAATCAATGGTTAAGTTACCGAGTTCGTGTTGGTACTTTGAAAGGTGCTCAGGTTTATTGTGTTTATAGCGTCCTAGCAGAAAGACAGTTGATTTTCTTTTCTCGTTATGTGCTCCTGTATTCAGAGAACCCAAGACCTCCTTTAACACCCAGTCATCATCAGTTTTTTTCTTGTAATGAATTTCTACAGCTTCCCCAAATATATCTTTTTCTGATCGAACCTCCTTCTTTATCTGGAGAGGATTTTTGAGAATAAATTGGTTAGAGATAGTAGCAAGATTGTGATTAAACCGGTTTGTAACAACAAGCTGACTTTTCCTTGTGAAGCCGTAGGATTCTTCAAAGTTTGTCATGAGTGAAATATCAGAGCCGGTAAAACGGAACACTGACTGCCAGTCATCACCTACACAAAATAGCTTAGTGTCAGGATTTTGATCACACAATGCTTTAACCAATACACACTTACTCATTGAGAAGTCCTGAAATTCATCAATGATGATATACCTGAAATTTGCTTTGTATCGTCCTGCGTTAATGAAACTTGCGGCCTTAATCAGCATGTCGTGGAAATCGATGGCATTCGTTTGTTTTAGATAATCCTCGTACGCTTGATAAATGGGAGAGAAAACATCAAAGAAAGCCAATTCTCGCGGACTATTACGGGCTACGATTTTACTTTGCAAGTTTGCTAACGTGTACCCGTTGGATTTGGTAAGATCCAAGAAAGTCGCAAATAACTCAACCATTTGCTTAACTGTTCCATTGGCTTTTAGGCTAGAAAAGATTTCTCCTATATTGCGCCGAGAGAACTGTACGTTATGAGTATTGAGCTTGTTGGTTAGTTGGTCTGTCCAGTTTCTTTCCGTGAATTCATAGCTAAAAGTTTCCACTAACTTAGTTTGTTGTTGTTTATGTAAGTTCCGTTTCCATACCATCTCTGCCTGATATTTTTTCGTTTGCAGTGCATTTTGCGTTTCGTTTTGACTGAAATGAACTTCGCCCTTACGATTCACACCAAAGTGTTCAAGGTAGATATCATAATCAGGAAGATAAAAATCAGGTTTATATTGTCTGTACTTGTTATCAGATGTTTTGTGCTTATAGGGTGCCTCATACTCATAGTTAATGCCATTGATATACAGAAAGTTCGCAATCATTACTTCCTGTTGACTTTTAACATATTCTTTCCTCAGCGTCAGATTCTGCTCGGTTCTAACGTATTTGTAATAATCATCAAGGCTTTTAAATCCTGGCTCTAGGACTACTGGCTTAAAGTAATAAGCAAAATACTCAACAACACGGTCAAGATAAGCTCGATTCTTCAAAAGAACATCAAATTGTTCATTCAAGAACTTTAATCTCGCTTGAGTAGTTGAAAATGCCAAATTAGGTTTTTGTCTAAGCACTTCCCCAACAACAGAAAGTCCAAAACTGTGAAAGGTAAGAGCTTTAATATTATTGGTTGGAAATTTCTTCCCTATTCTCTCGTTCAGTTCGTCCACGACTCTACCCGTAAAAGAAAGGAGTAGAATTTCCTCAGGTTTTACCCCTACTCGCTCCACTAGATATGCCAGCTTTCCTAGTATGGTTGTTGTCTTACCTGTACCAGCACCTGCTACCAAGAGCGTATTGTCTTCGTCAGAAGCAATAGCGGTAATTTGATCACTATTACTCTGTATTTCTTTCTCGCTTAATATGTGCTTAATCACCGGTGACTCTTGTTTGACGAATTGTTCGTTAAATCCGTCAACAATTTTTCGTCCTTCATGCCAGTAGCCGGTGAAGTCCAAAATGAGTTGCTTAAAAGGGTCTTGAGTTTTGACTTTACCAAAAGCAGGATTGAGCATTCCAGCCAAATGTTTGTACTTAGTTTTCCATAGTTGGTACTGACGATCACTAATATACCAACTTCCTTGGAGCAGGTTTTGAAAATCCAATATTGCATCTTTAAAGCTCGACTCATCTTTTTTTAAAGACAGTAACTGATCAAGAGAGTGTTTATCCCTCGATGCCTCTTGTGACTTATACGCTATGAAAGCGAGAGATATTGTGACTACAATGACAAGTATAATCATGTATTTAAAGCACCTTATTTTTTTGATGCTCTAATAATTTTTCGGCCGGAGAGATATCGCCAAGAATCTCGTGCGGAAAGTAATTCCAGGCGTCAGTTACCAATTCAAGAACATTACTCAATTCAGAAACGTCTCCACCACGATCAAACATGGCCATGACTTTCATCATGTCGTTGTTATCCTCCTCGTGGGAAATGACGTCTTTCACATGATTAAGAGAAAAATCACTTTTAGTTTCTTTGAGCATATCCACGAGCTCCTGCTCAATCTCTTTACTTCGTTCTAGGATTTGTTGTTTTGATTCAATTTCCATAAAATTACTTTGTTGGTTTATCCTTTAGCGACCAATATTTGCTTGGGTTTTTATCGACGAGTGTTTTTATAATTACCTTTGCATCTTTATCGTTTTTTGCGAGCTGTTGGATAATTGATACCAAGTCAGATGTCTCGTGAAGTTCGAGCTCTTTCGGGAAAGAAAAGAATATCTTGGCTACTTGCATAAATTTATCCTGGCCAAGCTTTTCATGGACTAGCTCTAATATTCGCGAATGGTATAGGGCCGGATACCAATAGATATTTGCCATGTTACCTTTCTTTGCCTGCTCTTCGTAAAACCCTTTTTCAATACCCAAGCATTTAATCAATAGGTTATACCACCTCTCAACATATTTATCCGGGGTACCGAATTTTGTCTCTATAATCTGATAAATCAAGTTGAAGACATTATGAGCGTAGACGTTTGAAAGCAACTCGAGGTATTCAAGGGCTATCTCTATATTCTTTTCGAGCTCACCATCCTTTGGTGAAGCTTCTCGCATAGCATGCTCAACAGATGAAGCAAAGCGAAAACAATTGTCCGGGTCATTTTTTTGTAGCTCTTTGATGGTCTTGATCAAGATAGCTTTAAACTTTTTCTGGTCATATTTTTCCGGACCAAGGTCGTCATATAATCCAGACATGCTGAATCGCCAGTTCCTATAAGCATTCTTTCTGAATTCGGCATAGAAAACAAACAAGGGTGCCGATTCTTCTGTTACGTCTGCTGGAAGCTTAGCGAGAGCAGTTACAAGTCTAAGGGCATCTCGCTCGTTGATGGCTCTTATTGGATCAAACACATGTAAAATACTTTTAGTCATAGCTTTCTGTACTAATGCTGGCCATGAAATAAGCCTGCCCAAAAGACTGAAGGCGATAGCTTCAACTTCCTTAGCCATACGCAATGCTTTTTCCTTATCATCGTTAAAAAAGAGTATGTTTTTATCAGACGGCAAAATGGTAAGACGATTTCTTGCTATCTGACCGAGGGCAAAACAGGCCATGTGAATCGCATAGTAATTTTCATCGTTGATTAACTTTTTAGTAAGCTCGATTACTTCCGGAACTTGATCTCGTCCGTCAAGAATGGAACATTTCATAAGAACCCAACCGCACCAACCACGAACCGATGTAATCGAACTCGGCTCTTTACCTTCCAGCACGCTCTTGTGCTCATTGTATTTATCTTCGGGGTCATGAGGATCTTTGCCTGGGGGGTGTGGATCAGGATCGTTTACGAAAATATGGACAATCCTCAATGCATCGACCATTTTTTTCTTGACCGCTAGTCTGGCCGCAAACTGGACAAAAGCTTCGCGACAATTGGCATCTGTTAATCTTTGGCAGATTTTAGTAATATCATCGCCGTATTTTTTTAAGAATGGATTAACCACCTCGTTATATACCTTTAGTAACAATTCCTGATCGTCTGAGTCATCGTTCCCATGATGATTAAACAAGCTGAACGAATAAATAATCTGCTGGTCATCGCTCAACTTCTCTTCCTTCTCCAGTAGGCGAAGTATAGACAATCCCATAGCATAATTTCTTCTGACAATCTCGTTTAACAAAGCCGCAACTGTATATGCGCCAAAGTGGTCACTCTTCCCATTTTTTATATAGTCGCTTGTGATGAGTATTCTGAATAATTCGACGGCAAAAGCCAGATCGCTATCAAGTAGTGCTTTGATACTGGAAACTGAATCTAGGTCAAACCTAAAGTTTTTATAATACCTTGGATCAGAAAACCATTGCTTCAACGTGGTTTTTGCCAGTCCATAACTCTTTTTTGCAAGATCGGTGACTATCTGCTCAGCGAAAGGATTGACCGGTATTCCATATTTCTTAGTTGTAATTTCAACCAATCTCCACTTTTTATCATCCGGCATATTAGAACCAACGATGGTTTGATAGATCAAGTCAGTTTTGTGTGGTATTCCTCTTCTGGAAAGGATAAACTCCTTCAGAATAGTAAATGCCTCTCCTGATATTTTTTTATCAAAATCTGCATACCGGCTTAAGACTATTTCATATACTGATCGATTAAGAAAATCTGGCTTAGTTTTACTAACTTTTGCTGCTGTGGTAATGCACTGCTGTTTGATAAATTTCCATCCTTTAATTTTATCTGCGTTGTAATATTTACGGATAGCTGGTGCAAGAATAAAACCTACAAAGTGGCGATCCCCAACGTGGTGACCACCCGGCCCAAAAGAAGTACCGCCACCCATATGCTCCCAACCCTTAAACTCAACTTTGCTACCAAATTTCTTGTAGTAACGCTGGTATTGATCGCTAGCGAGTTTAACTATTGTGCTAAATCTACCCTCAAAATCCTCATCCAGCCATTCACGAAGTATCCCGTATACATCTGTCGGCGCATGATGGATAAACTCACCATCATCTTCAGTGACATTAAATCTGGAAACAAGCAGATCAAAAACTTTTTGTTTTAGAATTGTGTTGGCACGTGTGTAAATTTTATGCAGGAGCTTACAAATTTCTCCCTTTTCCCATTCGCCCCGATCGTAACCACTATCCTTAAGATAGAAAAACTCCTTTTCGTTAAAAGTGATTAAATCTTTGATGATAGCAAAAGCATTATTGAAGTATTTTGTCCCATCAGCACTTTCAATAATTTTTGTTACAATTTTTACAACATCTACGTCAAAGAAATCAGATCGGTAAAAACCTCGAATTGTTTTTGTGTATTTTTTGATATAGTTCAATATATACATCCGATTTTTGTCTGTTTGTAGATTAGCTTCAAAAACATGGAAAATACCGAAGGTAAAATAATAAACCCGGTTTAATTGCCAAAGATCACCCCATCTTTTCAAATCAAGGTTGCTCCTTGTCTTGAGTCTATCCATCGCAAATGACATTAAATCCCATCGAATCGAAAAGGCAGAAATTGAACCCGTTCCCCAATTTATGCCGTTTGCATTATTGATGTCCTTTTCCAATTTCAAAAATTGTTTTTCTTTTTTTACTTTTTCATTAAAGAAATCACTACTTTGTTGGACTTGATATTTAAAGTCATTAATTTCCTTCAAAAGTTCCTGCCGTTCATAAATCTGACCTTGAGCAGATTTTTCGTTAATTTTTTGAATCAGAATGCTGTCGACGAATCTTTTTATCTTCTCTGCTGGCAACCAAAAATTGACTAACTCTCCAAATAGAGCGCAGATAGTATCAGAATTAAAAGCTACTGATCCAACCCAAAACTCCACTCTGGGCAATAATTGGATGATGTCATCGGTAAATCCTTTTTTCTTAAATTTATCTCTTAATTCTTCGAAATATTTTGTATTCTTTACTTCAGACACAAATTCTTTACTTGCATTTTTGCAAATAATAAGAATACCATCTTTATCTCCCAGCCCGCCCTTTTTTGCTATTTTTTCTAAAATTTCTTTAAGCTGAGCAAAGCTAAATTTTTCTTTTCTATATTTTGATTCACAAATTATCTTTCTGCCGTCCTTAAAAACCAAATTAAAATCTTCTAAGTTGTCCGATTCCAGATGAATATGTAAAAAACTTTGGTCACGTAAAAATTGTAAGAACAAAGACACGGCGACCAAAGTCTGCGCGTTTATACCTCTATAATTGTTTTGTCCTGCTTTACTCATAATTTTTTAATTTTCCTACCCTCGCTCACATTGTTTGCTAACTGTGTTTGTGTATCAGTGAGAATACCTAATTTGATCCTAAATTCATTTTTAACCTCATCAGTTATTTCTCGAAAAGCCTCGTCTCTATTATTCCCATCCGGCACAAACCTCTTATCTAAAAAAATTCTTCTCGCAAAATATGCTGTTATTGCATCGAGTATATTTGCATACAGATTAGTTGCCGTGCCCGCATATTCTCTACACAAAAACAAAATATCATTCATAAGAATTCTTGGATGGTATTCAGCCTCCATTGCATTGACACCAATTGAATTCCCTATATCCCTAATTAAATCGATAACCTTACCGTCAGCATCACAATGTTCGTCATGTTCATTATTTTTTATATCATTATCAAAATCGTCAAGATTTAATATCTTTGAAAAATCAAACAACTCTTTATCGGTTAGTGAACTATCATTTAAATCTTTTTTTAACCAATCCAGAGAATTTTTTGCTTCACCGGCGATCCTTTTATACCCTTGTATGCCTTTGATTTTATCCCAATAAGTTGAAATTCTTGGTTTTAAACCTCTACTGACAATAAGCCCGGGCAAAATATTATTTTTGCCCTTTTGGTATTTATATAAGTCCATAACCGCATCTCTAATTTCAGCATTCAAGTCGAGCTTAAAAACCTCCCCAGTTTTAACTTCAAATACTTTTTCAATATTTTGAGAATCGATCAATCTTACATCAATAGATTTTTGTCCCTGCAACGGAAAATCAGTAAAAAACTCTTTAACGTCATTCTTCAATAAATGAGAAAGAAAAATATAGACAGCATATCTGTCTTGATAGAAAAAACCTCTCCGAGTTTGAAAAATTGATGACATGTTATTTTTTTTCTATCATTTTCGGTGAGGCCGTAGAGTTTAACCATTTTTATGCCTATACAAATCTCCCAACTTTAATACACTTCTATTCTCCCACCATTTTATATCTTCCTTATTCAATTGTGGATTTTCAAGAATAAACAGGTATCTCCATTCTTCTCTGTTCGGGTCTGCGTCAGTTAGCATTGAAACATACTTTTCTCCACGCTCTTTTTTTGTCTTGTCTCTTTCATCCATTCTGCCTTTTACCTCAATTATGTAATTTATAATTCCTCCGCCTTCACTGGCTCTCGCGATAAAATCTGGAAAATAATTCACATAAAATCCTTGCCATAAATATTCAAAGCTATATCCAACTCCTTGCTGATGATTATAAATCCAGCCGGTAATATCTTCACATCCATCAAGCAATTGTCCAACCCGTAATTCATCGTTATTTCCCATGCATTGCTTATCAAACCCAGACCTTTCTGGATGTTCTAAGGTATTCTCAAAAATTGCTTGATATGGCTCAATACTTCTACTCTCTTTTATTTCAAATTTATCAGTCGCTGGATTTTCTTGCGAACGCAAACCGCTAATATATTTAACTAGCTCCTGCTTAACAAGTGCCATAACATCATCATTGAAAACATTTTTCTTTACAATTTTATCTGTCTTCTCATCAACTGAATCTAAACGCAATGACATACCTTTAGGCAAGTCAAAAACTTTCTTTTCTATAAATCGTTTAACAACATCCAAAACTCGTAATTTATCAGAATACGACAATCTTAGTTCTGTTAAAATTGACTTTACATAGCCAGAAATGAGAAGCCTATCTAGCCCAAAATAGCTTGCTGATTGTTCAAACTCAAATTCAAGACCTTTCTCAACTTCTTTTTCGAATTGTGTTTTAATTTTTAATTTATCACTAGACTCAACCCACTTAAACCGCTTAGGAAGTTCGGGCAAATCTTGCTCCTTGAAATTGTCATGCCATGTTTTGATACTTTCAATTAGCCCCAAAAACTTAATCATTCTCACATTCCTATTCTTTCTCTCTTCTCCATCTGGAAGTGGGTTAACGACCGTATACACGGGAGGCTCTTTTTCGCCCTGATCTACTTCGTCAACAATGTCATCAAGCTCATCAATAATTGCTTTAAAAGATGGGTGTTCAATGATGTACAAATTTTCTGGCTTAGAATAAACAGCACCATCTTCGTCCATTTCTGGCTGGTGCATTTTGCGAAGCCCACGTCCAAGTGTTTGTTCTGCTAAGGTTCTTGAATCGCAAGGTCGGAGCGGTACGATTGTTTTTACATTCCTTACATCCCAACCTTCCTTTAGCATCAAAACTGCTACAATCACGTTGTATGGGTTTTCTATTTGCTCACCCTTAAGTTGTGGATCTTCAATGTAATCTTTATCTATTGAATGAACTATCTTTCGTATTTTCTCCCAATCTTTTTCGTTGTTTAATTCCTTTTGTCCAATATGAATCTGGGTGACAGTTGTCTTCCCATCTTTAACGAAAAGAGTTTGTTTAGTTTCTTCGTCATAGAAACCCTTTACTGGTAACCCATCCTTACTCAAATCCTTACCCTCATCATCAATTTCCTGATATACAAGATAATTGTATATTTGCTCGGCTTCTTTACGATCATTACAGATAATAAACAGAATCTGCTTCCGTTTATCACCCTCCTGCTCTAATACTTTCTGATTTTCCTGCCAACGCTTTACTCCGGTACGCAAAAGATTTTCGTATTTTTCCCAGGCACACAGTTTTTCATTATTGATTATTCCACGCGTTTCTTCTCCCTCATATACTTTTACCTTTTCAAGCTTCGGTAACTTAATAATGCCGTCTTTTTTCGCTTCTCCAAGAGAATATAAATCAACTGTGTGTTTGAATAAATCCATCCAGCGAAACCGTATTTCTTCTTTGTCTTTTTTCTTAGTTTTATGTGACCCTTTTTCTTCAAAAAGCGTGGCGGACAAATCAACCTGCAAACCAACTTTACATAAATTATCAATATTACGAATAGAACGAATCCAACCTAGTTCATCAGAAGCTTCCTTTTCTTTAGCCCCGATTTCTTTCTGATTTTTTGCTTTCTTCTCATACTCTTTATGCTTTTCTTCATCATGGACATGATGTGCTTCATCGTTAATCACCAACACATTTACCGAATCTCTAAAACACTCAACGAGCGTCCTTTTTTGATTTTCAAGTTTCTTCGGCATTGCTGATTCAAATAAAGAAAACTCTTTTGGTAAATCAGATACTTCTGAATCTTCAACACCTTCAGATTCCTTATATAGTTTGTGAATATTCGTAACTACGAGTGCTCCTTCTTCCGGTTTTAATTCACTCGGTACGATAGCAGGTGAATATACTTTCAAATTCCAAAATCGCTCAAGTTCTTTAGGAATAATCGGGTCACTATGAAAAATATCTGGCCTATCATCTGATGGGGAAAAATCCTCAAGCAATCGGTCTAATACAAACAAGTTTGGAGCAATCACTAAACTGTGTTTGCCAATCCCTAAATGTTTATCGCCTTCAATTACCGCATTTAAATAACTCCATGCAATTACCAAACCCATGATCTTAGTCTTGCCAGAGCCCGTCGCCAATTGTGCACCAATTTTTGCCCACGGGTCTCGTTGTGGGGTAATCATGTCCAAACCTATAATTTTTGAAATATCTTCACGTCGACGAATACCGCAAACTTCATAAAGATAAACAAAGGTTTCTAGCGCACGGCGCTGATGTGGCCAATACTTAAAACGATAACTTTTACCATTATGGTCTTTAAGTTCATGTGGAAATTGACGAAACCAATGTCGAAGAAGTAAATCTGTCGTCTCTGAAATTTCTTTCTCAAACGGCAATATGGGTTTATATTTTGCTGGTTCTTTTGGATATGGCACTTTGGCGTTTTGCAAAGGAAAACCACGCCAAGCATCTACGCGCTCACGGAGCTTGTTTATAACTATTTTTTGCGGAGGTAATTTTTTCTCTGGTTCACTCATATTATTTGATGACAACTTTAGTCGTTACAATTCCGTCATTACCAAAAACATCTGTTACCTTAACTGCGATAGTATATTCACCTGACTTTTCGTATGTATGGAATGCTTTAAATACTAAATCTTCAAGTATTTTTTTACCCTTACGCTTCCGGAAAGATTGCCACTCGTTTTCAAACACTGATTCTTTGAGTTTGTCTTTCAAACTTTCATAATCCCAATCTACCGCCCAAAAATCCACAAAACTCTGCCAGCTCTTCTCTTTTTCTAGCCATTTTTTAAGTTCATCTCTACGCTCTGGTTTTTGACTTTCTAAAAAGCTTTCTACATCAACTTCTACTCCTGCAAGTTCAATCATTGCTTCCTTGCCATCAACTACTTTGTGAACCTTGACTGGAAGAGGGGCGAAAAAAGCAATATTTGGCATGTCGTTCATTTTTTCTGGATTTTTAACCCCTTGTCTCATTAACTCAAGTCGTTTTTTTACTTCATCAATGGCACTGGCCGGAATAATTCTTGATGTAATTTGAATGTCATATTTTTCTTTTGCCTTTTCAATGGCACTATTCAGATGCACAGTAAAATCAGCCGACAGCACATAACATTTTTTAAATTCAGTATCTTTTACCTCTTCAGCAATTGCTATTACTTGATCGGCCACGAGTGGTTGCGCAAGTGGTCCGACATGAATCCAACTTCCTCGTTTTTTGCCATGCAAAAGCTTTGAATATGGCGTATATTCGCCTCCAAAAAGCTCAATAATAGCTTGTCTATATGCGTCCGCCTGTTTACCAACTTGTATCGCATCCCATTTCACCCCGCGCTGGTAATAACCCATATTCTCAATCGTAAACGATCGGACCTTATAAACTCCTTCACCTTTCTTTTCTTTTGGTTTGTCATTTAATTCAATTAATCTTTTTCGTGCTGTGTGAATAGCAAATTTTGAATTATCAATTCCAATCCAAGTACAATTTAATTCATCAGCCAACTGTTCTGCGACCACACATGTTGTTCCCGAGCCCATAAATGCATCAAGCACAATGCCGTTCTTAGGACAAGATGCTTTGATGACTCTCCTTAATAGTTCAACTGGTTTTTGTGTTGGATACCCGGTTCGTTCAACGGACATATTATTTTCGTATTTAATATCCCAAACATCACTGATTGGCATTCCGGGTTTTTTGAGATAATCATCAAGATAACGTCTGGTAGTTGAATTCCATTGCCAATACTTTCTTCCCTGATCATCGACTTTATTGAAGTTATCTAAATACTCCTTGGTGTATGGCTGAAATTGTTTTTCAAAATTAATATTTGCTGTTTTGCCATAAAAAAGAATAATCTCGTGTGCCCTTATCCAGTTTGGAGCGATACTCTTGAAACCTGATACGTTTTCAAAATCCCACACTATTTCTTTTTGAAAGAGTTCGTAATCAAAAATTTCATCCATTAGCACTTTTACGTAGTGAACCGTATGCCAATCTAAATGCACATAGATTGAGCCGGCAGGAGAAAGTAATTCTTTCATCAATTCTAATCGCTCACGCATCATTTGAAGAAAACTATCCAATCCATTCTGCCATGTATCTTTGTACGCAATAGTTTCGATAATCGTCGGCTCTTTTACTGACATCACACCCGCTTCCTCATCTACTTCAATATCAATAGTATTTTGTGCCACAAAATCATCCTGCACCATAAACGGCGGGTCAATATATATAAGGTCAATCTTGTTACGATATTTATATTCACCACTCACCGAATCTTTCTCATCCAACAAGGTTTTGAGAGCCACAAGATTATCATTCGTCCAAATCAAACGATTTTTTGGTAATTCCGCAGATTTTACAATATCACCTGTTCCAAGTTGTCCTTCTTCAAAAAGTTTCGTGCCTACATCTTTTTGAGGTGCATCCACACGATGTGGATAAACAACTTCAACCACTTGCGTTGGAACCGCCTCCACAAGCGTCTTTTTGTCCATCCCCACATAAGCAAGCTTTGGTTTTTTCGGTTTTAATTCAATTTCTTTTTTCATCTTTTTCTTGAGATTAATTTAATGATATCTTCCTTTCGATAACGACGATCTCTCCGTGTCCCAAAACGCATCGCTTTTAAAAGACCTTTGTTGTCCCACTTGCGAAGGGTGTTGGGGTGGCAATTCAAGACATCACACGCTTGCTGGAGCGTCAGAATATCAGGAAGGGCCGAAAGGTTTTTGTCGTGATTCGTTGGCATAAAGCTGACTTAACATTAGTTTACACTAATTTCAGTTCTAAGTAAAGCCGTTTTAGGCATTTTGGGACAATAAGTTACCAACATCTTACCTACTTAGGGCGCTCTGGACTCCTAAGGGTAGGTGCGTCATCAATGTGGCTATGAATACAGCAGAAGCGCCCACAGGCACCTTAGCAAGGCCAATACAAGCCCCCATAAGGGTTAAATACTGCCTTTATGCGAGGAAAAGCACTGAATCTGAAGAGAGACAGGTGTTGAGCATTGATAGCCAAATCAAGGAGATGTTGGAGCTGGCAGAGCGAGAGGGGCTCGAGATCGTGACTATGAAGCGAGAGTCGCATTCAGCGAAAGAGACTGGGCAACGGCCGGTCTTTAACGAGATTGTAGATGAGATAAATGAAGGCAAATTCAACGGCATCCTCACTTGGGCTCCGGACCGTATCTCAAGGAATGCCGGAGACCTTGGGAAAATCGTGGACTTGATGGACGCAGGCAAACTTCATGAGATAAGGACTTTCGGGCAACGATTCACCAATAGTCCAAGTGAAAAATTCCTTCTGATGATTCTGGGAAGTCAGGCGAAGCTTGAAAATGATAACAGAGGAGTAAATGTGAGGAGAGGACTACGAACAAGAGCCGAGATGGGTCTCTGGGCAGGGCTGGCTCCTCTTGGATATCTCAACCAGTACATGATGGACAAAAAGTGCCAGGTGATTGTGGACCCTATACGCTCGCCAATCATCAAACAAATGTTTGAGAAAGTGGCTTATGAGAAATGGAGTGGTAGGAAGCTCTATAACTGGCTAAGGTTTGAACTGAACTTCCACACTCGAGGAAACAAGCCAATGACCTTAAGTAGTGTATATCGAACGCTCGATAATCCATTCTACTATGGAGTCTTTGAACGCCCTCTAGGTAGCGGCAACTGGTATACCGGCAAACACACACCTCTCATAACTAAGGAAATATTCGATCAAACGCAAGCGCAACTAACCAGAGATAAAATAGTGCGAGAGACAAAAGAATTCGCATTTACCAAACTCTTTACCTGCGGATACTGTGGCTCCGGAATATCAGCGGAAGAAAAATGGAAACAACTCAAAGGGGGCGGAGCCAATAGATACATATACTACTCATGCTCGAGAGCCAGAGATAGAAACTGCAAAAACAAATATATACGTGAGGAAGATCTGATAACTGAACTGCTCAAAATTCTAGATAAAGTAAATATAAATGAGCTTGGCATGAGACAGAAACTCGAAGAAGAAATTGCGCGATTCAATATTTTCCAAAGATCGGTACTAGGCACAAAAGAAAAAATCCAAAATAATAAAGAAACCGATATACGAAATTATGCGAAATATATACTTAAAGAAGGAACGACTGTTGAAAAGAGGGAACTGCTTGCGAACTTAAGGTCAAGGATTATCTACAAAGACAAGATGCTAACACTTGTAAAAGAATAAATGCTTGAGTTTATACCTCAGACAAAACTATATTCTCAGTACTATTTTTCTCTGGGTGTTTTAATACGGCAATAACTTTTCCGCTAGTCATAAAGTAAGACATGTCGTCTTCGTGTATATAAATTGGGGGATGATTTTCAGACGATTCTGATAACAAAACCACTTGCTGACTATTAACATTCTTAGTAAATTTTTTTATGTTAGCCATTCCATTAATTAGAGACAGTACATAATCTCCATTTTTAAAATCTTTATCATCGGGATTTATGATAACAAAGTCGCCGTCTTCAATATTTTCTCCATTAATATTTGCTTGATTCATTGAATCACCAACTGCTTGAACAGAAAATAAATCTTGGAATCTATGGGGAAGTATGCTTTGAGATACTTGCAGGTATCGACCCTCATAAGATTCCGCATATATAGTGGCTTCTCCACAATTAGCTAGACCCAGTAGTGGAATAGAAATTAAATGTGCTTTATCAGCACTTGCCTTTGAACCAGGAGCTGGGGGAAGGAACCCAAGCTGTTGCATGTGATGCTTTACCTTTTGAGGATGGCCTTCTCCTATCAGTCGACCAATTTCTCTAAGACTTAGGGCGCTTAAATCGTTACTTTGGCTTAGAATAACGATTTTTTTTTGTATTGGATGCATATATATGTCTATGTTATACCCACATGGACATGCTGTCAAGAAAATAAAGTGGCTTAAAATAAAGATAGAATCTTTATTTTATTTAAAAACTTGACGTTTATTTGACATCACTCGGAGATGGGTCCATACTTAAGTGGCCTCAAAGCAAAACGGCAGCCCCAATTTCACATTAAGACTGCCGTCCCACTTTGTTTACCCTTACTGGTAAGGAGCGTGATGCTTTCTTTCCTGTAAGAAGTAGGGCGAATGCCGCTACTATATTTAGTATATCAGAGCTGGCACATTACTGAGCGTCACGTTGTCAACAACTAAAAATGACAAAACACCGAATCACTCACATCCGCAAACCAAACACTTATAGTTCACTAGAGCACATAACTCACGTGAAGTATGACGACGCGGTACACTCACGAGAGCATGTCATCCGCCTGATTGAGGCAAAGACAGACTCGTTCTACGTGCAAGAGGGTGGCGAGTACTCAGATGTCCATGTGATTCATCCTCACTATGGTAGTCCGTACATTCGTACGGCAGCTGATAGTGATGGTGAAAAGCGGGACAACCTTCTTTCATTGCCTCAGTGCTAATAAGATGGCAATAGGAAGATTCCGACCAATTAGAGGTATCCGACCCATAAAGCCAATAGACCGATTGCAGAACATGAAAACCCTGCGTCCTCTAGGAATGACGAAATGGGTTAAGGCTCACTGGCGCTACGATTATGATCGAGGTCAGTGGGAGTGGGTACTGGGTCATTGGAGTAAGTAAGATAAATAAGAAAGCGTCCCACGGGGCGCTTTCTTATTTATCTAGGTACTCGGGTCACTTCGGTACTTATTTTTCTTGGCGTGATATTGGATTAAGTGCCCACAGGGTCAACCTATGTTACTATAGAATTGCTATCAAAAGATACAGAAAGTATATATTATTTCTGGCGATCTTACTCCTGGTCCTATCAGGTGTGGCAGTTATGTCCAAAGTTAGATATGGAACACCTAGGTATTTATTTTCCTTTATCCTCAACCCTTCTCGCCAAAATCTTCCCAATAAGCAGACTGCCGCTGTCTTAATACTAACGCCCCAGACAGAAAAGGTTTATGTCGGAGAAACTTTAAGCGCCACTTTAATCTTGGATACCCCCGATAAACCAGTCAATATGGTGGAAGCGAGGATAATTTTCCCTACGGATAAGATGGAAGTTATCAGTTTATCTAAAGTTGATTCCATCATCAATCTGTGGGTAGAAGAACCAGTTTATTCTAATGCTACGGGCACCATTACTTTTAGCGGTGGTCTACCTACCCCGGGCTTTAGAGGCCGCACTGGGAAACTTCTCACTATTACATTCAAGGTTAAAGATGCCGGTGAAGCCCTGATTAATATCGAGAATGCCGCGGTACTAGCAAATGATGGCCTCGGCACCGATGTCTTAGTGGAAACTCAGCCAGCAAAATTATTACTGATCAAACCTCTGGCTGGAAAAGAGTTTGGGGATATCGATGGGGACGGTAGAATTGACCTTATTGATGCAAGTATTCTTATCACAAACTGGGGCACTCCCCAAAATACAAGAGCAGATTTGAATAATGACGGCAAGGTCAATAGTAAAGATATAAGTATTCTTTTTGCCAACTGGACTCGCAAATAAACTTTACTGCCGTTATTCCTTTTGAGGTACTCGGGTCACACCGATACTTAGTTGTCTTGGCGGAGACGGACGGATTCGAACCGTCGAGGGCTTTTAGACCCTGCCTCGTTAGCAGTGAGGTGCTTTCGACCACTCAGCCACGTCTCCAAGAAACCTAAAACTAACATACTTAGAACACTTTTTCTAATACTTGCCTAAAAGCGAAGCATTGATATAATACCCGGTATATGAATGATTTTAATCACGAAAGTCTTTTTAAAAAGAACGTTATTTGGTTAGTGGTGCTTGTCGCCATTGTCATTTTCGGCCTTCTCTTATTTAAGGGCTGGGATAAGGTCGTAAATGATGAAATTGACGGTATGATCACAATCACCGGCAACTTCAGTTGTTTGCCGTTGAGGGAAGGAATCAAGATGAGCGAAACATGCGCTTTGGGTGTTAGAAGTCGCGACGGTCTCCACTATGCTCTCGACATCAGTCGTATTCAGGACGCCAACTCCGATCTTAAGGCCGAAGACACCATTGCCGTGACGGGCACTCTTAAACCGGAAGGTAATATGCCGGCGCCGGAATGGGCCGACTACAGCGTCGCCGGTGTCGTCCTGGTTAATACTCTCCTGCGCACTCGTTAGGGTTAACGCGTTAGTGCGCGATAGCTATGCATAAAATTTTTCTGGCGCCGCCGGCGCGCAGAGCGCGCCGCGCTTCGGTAAATGTCGCGCCAGTGGTGGTCACATCATCTAAAACGATGACGCATGCTCCCGCCACGGATGATGGATTTAAAACCTTCATTGAATTCATGAGATTTCCCAAGCGCTCGCTTCTCGATGCGGTCTTTGTCTGGCTTTCGGTGTGACGATATTTAACCAACTGTTTTGGTAAATATTTAAACATTTTTTCTCGGTCATGCGCCACAGCTTCTTTTGCTAGGAGTTCGGTCTGATTCCATCCTCGTTCAAATCTACGTTTATCTGAAATCGGCATCGGTATCAGTATCAGCTGACCCATCCGCCGGCTGGCGGACTCAAAAAGGGCGAGATCCAGAATTTCTTGCCGGATGTGATCGTAAAGAATTTCCCCGAGTTTTTGAGCCATTTTAATGTTGCCACTGTACTTAATTTCCCAAACGATTTTCTTAACAAGAGGATGTTCATAATCAAAAAGAGCTACGGTGTTTTTGTCTTTTAAATTTTTGGCTGGCGGCAAGATACTAAGCAAGGCGTCGATGGAGAGCGCTTCGAGTTCCACGACTTCTCTGCTTTTAGGAAAAAGAAAGTCAGTAAATAGATCTCTAATCTGAGACAGGAGATTCATAGAAAGGTTATGATATTATAGAACATATGGCATTCTTTTCTAAATTCTTCAATCAAGACGACGTCTCGGCTTTGGGTATCGATATTGGTTCCTCAGCCATTAAAATAGTTCAATTAAAAAAGAAAAACGGCCAAGCCGTGCTCGAGACTTATGGTGAATTGGCCCTGGGTCCATATGCCGGTTTGGGTGTGGGACAGGCGGTGGTGCTTGCGTCAGATAAACTGGCCCAAGCGCTTACAGATTTGATGAAGGAGAAAGAGGTTAACATTACCACCAAGAAATGCGGCATTTCCATACCATTTGCTTCCTCTTTGATGTCGGTGATTGAGATGCCAGACGTGAGTGCCAAACAATTGGCAGTTATGGTACCGCTCGAAGCGCGCAAATATATTCCGGTGCCTGTATCTGAAGTGATGCTGGATTGGTCTGTCATTCCGAAAAGCGAGATACGAGAAGGAGATTCTTCAGAGTATGCCACTACGGCAGAACGCGTCGCAACCGATCAAGGAACAGGAACTCAGACCACCCTTCCTAAGGTTGACGTTTTGATTGTAGCCATACACAACGAGACCGTCGTTCGTTATCAAGATATTGTAGCAAGGAGCGCGTTGGAAGCCGGTTTTTTTGAAATTGAGATATTTAGCACCATGCGCGCGGTGCTTGACGAGACACTTCGCCCGGTGATGATCATGGATATGGGCGCCGCTTCAACCAAGCTTTATGTGATTGAGCGCGGAGTTATTCGTTCTTCTCACACCATTAACCGCGGTTCACAAGATATCACTTTAACCATTTCCAAATCTCTCGGGCTCTCTATGGAACGCGCGGAAGTGATGAAGCGGCGAATAGGAGCGATAGGGGAGGACAAAAATCTGACCGGTGCCATTATTCTTGTTATCGACCACATCTTTGCCGAGGTAAACAACGTTTTACTTTCATTTGAGAAAAAGTATAACCAAACCATATCAAAGGTGATTCTGGTTGGTGGCGGCTCCGCTCTTAGAGGTCTCGCAGAGTTGGCTAAAAATAATTTCAAAACAGATGTAATCATAGCCAATCCTTTCAATAAAGTTTCCGCGCCCGCCTTTCTTGAAAATATTCTTAAGGAAACTGGTCCGGAATTCGCTGTGGCCATCGGTCTGGCTCTGCGCAAACTGGCGGAAGAGGGATAATAGTTATAAACACTCTTTGTGTTTCAGTAAATTGCTTTCTATTGTATAATTCAGTCAAATGGAGCCGAAATTTCAATCCTCTTTTATTCCCAAAGGACCTATTATCTCTAATGTTCCGGGCGCTTCAATAGGGCGAAGGACACGACAAGAGAAGAGTTTGTTTTATATTCTGGCTTCGACTGTCTTTATCATGTCTGTCCTGTCGGCCTCGGGTGTGTTCGGATATAAGTTTTATCTCAAATACAGTATTGATAAAATGGGCGCCGATTTAGAGGATGCCAGAATGACTCTTCAGCCGGAGGTGATTCGTGAACTGACTCGTTTGGACAATCGTCTACTCTCGTCTCAAAAATTACTTGCCAGACATCAAATTCTTTCTCCTTTGTTTGAATTTTTTGAGGTCTCCACACCCAAGACCGTGCGTTTCAAGGATTTCAGTTATACCAAAACTCCGCAAGGTCTTGAGCTTAAGATAATAGGCGAGGCGCGAGGATACGCGGCGCTGGCTCTTCAGGCGGATATTTTTGACAAGAGTCAGTATTTTAAAACTCCCATTTTTTCCGATCTCAGTCTCAATGAAAAGGGCGATGTGAATTTCTCCTTCAAGGCGATGCTGGATCCGACTCTGGTGTCATACGAGAGGAAGGTAGAGAAGCTGGGCACTCCTTCAATTATGTTAACGGAGCCAACATCAACCAGTACCGCCACTTCCACTACAAACTAAAATGAAAACTAACACGTCCATCATCTTGCTTCTCTTGTCTGTCGGTCTTTTCTATACATTTACCAATGTTCAGTATCAGGAGGTTCAACAGTTATCCGTTCTGGCCGGCGAATACAAAAATGTGCTGCAAAATGTCGCGGCCATCAGTGAATTGAGAGATCGTCTGCGCGTTACTTACGAGACGCTTCCCGTGGCGGAAATCGAGCGTATAAACAAAATGTTGCCGGATAATATTAATACCGTGCGATTGGCCCTTGACCTCGACTCAATGGCGTCGCGCTACGGTATTTCCATCGACAGCATCAAGGTGGAAGTAGGCACGGCCGAAGACGCGAGTCTCGCGGTTTTGCCGGAGTACGCCGAGGTGTACGATAAGGCCACAGTTTCTCTCGGTTTTATCTCAAGTTACGCGGACTTTATGCGTTTGCTGGCCGACATAGAAAAAAGTTTGCGGATTATGGATATCAAATCGGTCGCGTTGGAAACAAACGAGTCGGGCCTTTATGAGTACGAGATAGCGGTTGAAACATACTGGTTAAAATAATCGGATATATATGGACACGCTTAAAAATAACAAAGGAACATTGGCGGCGATCATCATTTTTATCGTGGCGATGTTTTTGTATAATCTTTTCTTTAAGTCGGAAACGATCACTCTTCCCTCCGAAGCGCTGGCCGTCAGTATCGGAGACGATGTGATTAAGATGCGCGAAGAGCTTCAAGCCGTGACCTTAAGCCAAAACGTGTTTTCATCCCCCAGCTTTCTGTTATTGGTTGATTTCAGCACTGAGGTGCCTCAACAACAGGTTGGAAGACCGAACCCATTCAATATTATCGGTCGAGACTGAAAATAATGGTTAGTCCAGTCAAGAATAAAGGATCGGCGCCCGATATCCCGACGAGAAGTCTCAAGGATATAGATATTTCCGGCAAAGTCCTTGAGTATATACCGCAAGAATCAGTTGAACATTACCGGGTGGTGCCTATAGGCGTAAGAGACGGCATACTCGAAGTGGGCGCGATAAATCCGAATGATCTTGAAGCCCGCGACGCGCTTAATTTTATCTCCTCGCGTATCGGTATGCCTTACAAACTCTTTCTGATTAGCGAAAGTGATTTCACTCTGATCTTGGAAAAATATAAGGGGCTATCCGGTGAAGTCACCAAGGCGCTTTCCGAACTGGAATCGGAGCTTTCGGCCGCTGCCCCGCCGGAAACAAAGGGCGGCAAAAAGGAAGACAAACAAGAATCACCGGACGCCAGAATTGTGGAAGATGCTCCCGTTACTAAGATTGTTGCCACCATTTTAAATTATGCTTCCGAGGGTCGGGCCTCCGATATTCATATTGAACCGACGCACGAAAATGTTCGGGTGCGTTTCCGCGTGGACGGAGTGCTGAACACTTCGCTCATCTTGCCGCCCAAGGTTCACTCGGCGGTGGTGGCTCGCATTAAAATTCTCTCGAACATGCGTTTGGATGAGAAGCGCAAGCCTCAAGACGGCCGTTTCTCCGCTAAGATTGAGGACAGAAGAATTGACTTTCGCGTCTCCACTTTTCCAACTTATTACGGTGAGAAAGTAGTGATGCGCATCCTTGACCAGTCTCAAGGCATAAGAACTCTGGACGACATGGACTTCTCGGAAACAAATTTGAAATTAATAAGAAAGGCGCTTCAACGTCCCTACGGTCTGGTGCTTATCACGGGGCCCACCGGTTCCGGTAAATCAACCACCCTTTACGCCATGCTTAAAGAGGTAGATAGAGATCATAAGAATGTGCTTTCACTCGAAGATCCTGTGGAGTACAGCATAGACGGCGTCTCGCAGTCTCAAATTCATCCGGAAATAGATTATACCTTTGCCACTGGTTTACGGACGACTCTGCGTCAAGACCCCGATATCATCATGGTGGGAGAAATTCGAGACAAGGAAACAGCGCACCTGGCCATTCAAGCGTCGCTGACCGGACATCTCGTCTTTTCCACTCTTCATACCAACAATGCTTTAGGCGCCATTCCCCGATTGATAGATATGGGTGTGGATCCGTATCTCATCGCCCCGACACTGGTGCTTTCCATGGCTCAACGATTGGTACGTAAACTGTGCCCAAATGGAGGGAAACCGCTGGCGGTCAAAGATTCTCTCAAACTAATGATTGACAAACAGTTTGAAGATTTACCGTCTGAATTTAAACACCAGCTCTCTTTCGGTAAAGAAGTTTATGAAATTGAGCAAACACCGACGTGTCTCAACGGTACCTCTGGGCGGGTGGCGGTCATTGAAGTTATGGAGATGGATAAAGATATTGAGTCGGTCATACTCAAAAATCCGACAGAAATCGAACTCTACAAAGTGGCGCGCGCCAAAGGCATGCTTTCTATGAAGGAAGATGCTATTCTCAAGGCTTTTCAAAGAGTTATTCCCTTTGAAGAAATTAATACGCTATAATATAGACATGAGTAAAAAATACACGGTTCTCATAGTGGATGATGATAAATTTCTGCTCGGCATGTACCGGAAAAAATTTGAACATGAGGGCGTCACCGTTGATGTCGCTCTCGGCGCTGAGGAAGCGCTCGGCAAACTGCGCGGCGGCGCTAAACCCGATATTCTCATCCTTGATATCATCATGCCGAATATTGACGGAATAGAACTTCTGACAACTATTCGTAAGGAAAAACTTGCTCCCGAAGCATCTGTGATCATGCTTACCAATGAGAGCAACCCGGAAAAAATAGCCGAAGCCAAGAAACTTGGTATTAAAGGTTACCTTGTAAAGGCTACCCTTATTCCTTCTGAGGTGGTTGAAGAAGCTCTTAAAATCGTCAATCTCAAAACATAAAAATTTTAAAATAATGTCATGTCCACTACACCGGATAAACTCATAAACGAATTAGTTGAAATCGTCGGCAAAGAAGGCGCCTCAGATCTTCATCTTTCGGAAGGCCGGTCGCCGGTTATTCGTGTCTCTGGTTCATTGATTCCTTTAGTGAAAATACCGGCGCTCTCGCGCGCCGATATGGAAGGACTTCTTTCCATTTTTCTTTCTCACGAAACAAAAACAGAATTTGAAACACGCAAAGAAGTGAACTTCGCCTATAGCAATACCAGCCATTTGTCCGCGGAACGGCTGAAAATGCGTTTCAGATGCAATGTTTTTCTGACGCTTGGTAAGATCGGTATTGCCATGCGATTAGTGCCGAATAAGATTAAAAGTTTCGAGGAACTGAATTTGCCGCCGATTCTCGAAACTTTTGCCAGACGTCAGCAAGGATTTTTCTTGGTGGTCGGTCCTGCCGGAGTAGGCAAGTCCACCACCCTTGCCACTATGATAGAGACTATCAATCTGGAACGACTTGAGCACATTATCACTATTGAGGATCCTGTTGAATACATTTTTGAGCCCAAGAAAGCGATTATCAACCAACGCGAAGTGAAGCTTGATACTCCCGACTTCCATTCCGCTCTCCAAGGAGTTTCTCGTCAGGATACCGATATCTTGATGATCGGTGAAATGCGCGATCCGGAAACAATCTCTACGGCGGTAACCGCGGCCGAGACCGGACACTTGGTGCTTTCCACCCTGCATACTAACACTGCCGGGCAAACCGTGGATCGTATCATTGATTCTTTCCCGGCCGACCAGCAAACCCAAATACGCATCCAGTTGGCCGGTTCTCTGTTGGGTATATTTTCTCAGCGGCTCTTGCCGCGGATCTCGGGTGGGCTTATTCCGGCCTTTGAGCTTCTCATCAACAATAGCGCGGTCGCCAATCTGATTCGCGATATGCGCACTCACGAGATCAACACCGTGATCGAAACCAGTTCCACAGAAGGAATGATTGATCTCAATAGATGTTTGGCCGATTTGGTTCGAAGAGGGGAAGTAACTGTCAACAATGCTTTTCAATTTTCCGTCAATCCAAAGACGTTAGAGCGTATGATATGAAAAAAATTTTCAATTTTCAATTTAGAATTTTCAATTAAAACCAATGCTGTTCAATTATCAAGCCCTTGAAAATTCCGGTAAGCGCGCTTCTGGTTCAATAGAAGCGGTTTCTCTCGATGTGGCCGTCGGCGCTCTTCAAAGACGGGGACTTATTATTTCCGAGATAGATCCTGCCGAGCAAGAATCATGGTTATCCAAGATTAAGTTTGGTTCGGGTGTCTCGCATAAAGATGTCGTCATGCTCTCACGGCAAATGGCCACACTTTTTGAAGCGCAGGTTTCCGCTCTGAAGATCTTTACTCTTCTTTCGTTGGAGGTGGAAAATCAGAGTCTCAAGAGAAGTCTAATTCAAATAACGGATGATCTCCAGGCGGGTAGCAATATCTCCAAGGCGCTGGCCAAACATCCGGCCATTTTTTCCGACTTTTATGTCAACATGGTTCGGTCCGGAGAAGAGACTGGGAAATTAAGCGAAACTTTTAATCATCTGGCCGATTATCTGGACCGTAACTACGAAGTAATTTCCAAAACAAAAAACGCTTTAATTTATCCAGCTTTCGTTATTACAGTTTTTATCGCGGTGATGGCCTTGATGTTTACGGTTATCATTCCCAAAATAAGTCTGATTATCATCGAATCCGGTCAGACGGTGCCGTTTTATACTCGAATCGTTTTTGCTGTCAGCAATTTTTTCGTCAGTTATGGCGTGATTTTGCCCGTCGTTCTGATAGTTTTCGGTTTTTTCGTGGTGCGTTACACTCGCACGACTGAGGGTAGGTCGCAACTGGCCCGTTTCAAACTCTCAGTGCCCTACATAGGCGATCTCTATAAGAAACTTTATCTTTCAATCATTGCGGACAATATGAACACCATGGTACTCTCCGGCATCCCTATGATTAAAGCTATTGAGGTCACTGCTTCCGTGGTTGGTAATGAAGTTTACGAAGAGATTCTTGGCGAGAGTTTGCTAGCGGTTAAGGGGGGCAGTTCGTTTTCACAGTCACTTTCTCAATACGAGGAAATTCCCGGCATTCTTGTCCAAATGATAAGAGTAGGGGAGGAATCCGGGGAACTTGGTTCAATTTTGGGCACCATGGCGCGCTTTTACCAGCGGGAGGTTATCAACGCCGTTGATACTTTGGTGAGTCTGATTGAGCCGGTTATGATTGTCTTTTTAGGCTTGGGGGTGGGTGTCCTTTTGGCCTCCGTACTTATCCCCATATACGACATTGCCAATTCTGCCGGGCTTTAGAGTATAATGGAAGGTACTCACTTAATAGGTGATTTACAAGATTATAAATAAAATTCTTAAGAATATGATTAGAAAAGGACAAGGTGCCGCCGGTTTTACCCTCATCGAACTTCTGGTTGTCATAGCCATCATTGGTATCCTCTCATCCGTAGTGTTGGCATCGTTGAATACCGCTCGCAACAAGGGCAATAATGCCAAAATAAAGGCCCAGCTTTCCGGCGCTAGAGCGGCGGCGGAAATATTCTACGATAACACTAGCAATTCCTATACAGGGCTCTGTACTGCTGGCGCAACAAATCCAATGGACAAATATTTGACCGCTGCCAACTATCCTGGAACCCCGACGATTACATGCAACACAAGCGCGACGGCTTACGCCATGTCTGTTCCTTTATCCGTCGCTGAAGGGACGGCCACTAATTGGTGCATAGATAGTTTTGGTAATTCCAAAGGTAGAGCAAGCGTTGCGCCGGCTGCCGGTACCGAGTGTTAACAGGGTGTTTACCGCTTAAATTTATGTCAAACAAGGACAAGGGGTTTACCCTGATTGAGCTTCTGGTTGTTATTGCCATCATCGGTGTTCTCTCATCGGTGGTGCTTACGTCCCTCAATACTGCGCGCGCCAAGGGCAACGATGCTAAGGTTAAAGCACAACTGGCGGGTCTTCGTGCTTCTGCCGAGGTGTATTATGACTCAAATAGTAATTATGGCGCCGGTGTTTCGGATCTATGCTCCGACGTTTTCTTCACGGACGCTATTTCCGGCATGCTCCAGTACACCACACAAGCCAATTATCCGACAGGCGCGACTCTTTCCTGCCACACAGATGGCACCGCCTACGCGGTTTCGGCATTACTCTTGTCAACCAGTGCTGGTGAGGCCTGGTGCGTTGATAGCTCCGGGGCTTCTAAACAAATCCCAGCCAATCTCATAGACGGAGAGGTGTCTTGTTCGTAATGAAAAAGAGAAAAGAAGGTTTTACCCTGATAGAACTTCTGGTGTCCATTGCTATCATTGGCATCATTTTTTCCATCGTCATCGTTTATATGACCAACGCGCGTGGCAGAGGTAATGATACGAAGGTTAGAGCTCAACTTTCCAGGACGCGTTCCACCGCAGAGCTCTACTTTTCCAATAACAACAATAGCTATAATGGTTCTGTCGGTAACATTTCCGGCCCTTGCAATACGCCTAATTCTATGTTTACCGATACTACTTCAGGTATGGCCACATATGCCACGCAAGCCAACTATCCGACCGGCGCCACTCTTACTTGTTATTCTACCGCCAACGCTTACGCAATGTCGGCTTTCTTGCCGGGCGTGGGCGGCACTAACTCATGGTGTGTGGATAGTCTGGGTAATTCCAAAGCTCGAGACACAGCCATCAATAGCGCGGCGTGTTAGATAGATAAAGTTGCTATAATCTAAAGATGGTTAGCGTTTTTCTTTTTGTTCTAGGTGCTATAGACCTTCAGCAAGGACGGTCCTTGCTGAAATGCTTCTAATTTAATTTACGAAGTAATTCTCTACGAAATCCTGAAATGATTTGGAATCTTTAAAATAATCTGGAAAATTCTCTGGATTGAGCAATCTTCTCTCTATTCTATCTTCACCGATATAATCACGATAAC
>Ga0209541_10002170_pt1 | contig 37598 bp, 48 predicted proteins | sample RifCSPlowO2_01_FD_184027 | JGI IMG/M metagenome (GOLD analysis project Ga0209541, IMG submission 184027) | Groundwater microbial communities from Rifle, Colorado - Rifle CSP2_plank lowO2_0.1 (SPAdes) (version 2) | ecosystem: Environmental > Aquatic > Deep subsurface > Groundwater | place...
AAGCCGGTAATCATCCCCGGTACCAAGGAACGCAAAGTGGTCAAAGGCCATCGTGCCGCCCGCTTCACCCCCGGCAAGACCCTCAAGAAAGCCGTGAAGTAAAACAGCTCTCCAAGATTCTCCCTCTCCTAAATTAGGAGAGGGTAGGGTGAGGTATAGTAAAATCTCCCCATGCGCAAACTCTTTCTGCTTACCCGCCTCAATCTTATAAACTCTCTGATCGAGCGGGCAGACATGCTTTTATACACTCTCAGCAGTTGCGCTGCTCCCCTAATAATTCTTTTTGTCTGGCTCTCTTTTACCCCACCAGGACAAACCTCAGTGTATTCCCGTGACCAACTTATCTGGTATTTCATCCTGGCTATATTCGTCAAACTTTTTGCTTCGGCATGGGGTAGTCCGTTCTTGGCAGCCAGAATCAGACGCGGCGCTATTTCACCCTTTCTCATTCAACCAATTCCGTATATTTTTCATTGGATCAGTAACAACATCGCCGAAAAGATAGTCAGGTTAATCATGATCACACCCTTTCTTTTTATTTTGGTCTCACTGTTTCACATAACGCCTCTTCAGGTCTCTCTATCAAGCGTCACGACCTCGATCGTCTCATTGTTGATGGCAGCGGCTCTGTTTTTCCTGTTCGATATCGCAATTGGTCTGCTAAGTTTTTGGCTTGATGAAACTACATCAATAGGAGATGCTTACGGGCTTTTATCGTCTCTTTTTTCAGGGGTATTAATTCCCCTGATCGCCTTGCCACAATCAGTTAGAAATATCAGCTATTTTCTACCATTTAGATACACTCTCTCCCTGCCGATAGAAATCGCCCTCGGCCAAATTTCTGGTTGGCAAATCTATCTAGACTTGGGTGTCCAATTGGTGTGGCTTGTCATAATCGGGTATCTATGCCGATATTTGTGGTTACACGGCCTCAAGGTTTACTCAGCTTCAGGAGCCTAAATACATATGTCAAAATATTTCAGCATTTTCTACACTCTTCTCAAATTCAATCTCATTCGGGAGATGGAGTTTCGAAAGAACTTCCACATTAGGCTTGTTACCCAGATCCTTTTCGTGTTTCTTCAAATTATAATCGTTGACACTTTTTTCCGTTTTACTACCACCCTAGGTTCTTGGTCAAAAAGCGAGGTGTTCGTTCTAGTTGGAATTTTTCGCCTCATCGAGGGAGCGTTTCACATGTTTATTCACTCCAATCTACTCAGTCTCCCAGAGCTGGTCAATTCCGGCGAATTGGATCTACTCTTATCCAAGCCAGCTCATAGTCTTTTCTTTGTAAGTCTAAAACGGCATCAGCTTTACGAAGCTAGCACTTTTCTAAGTGGCATTGTCATACTGCTATACACCGGTTTAATCAACAATTTCACCTGGACTTACGTCGTCCTTCTTGCATTTCTGGGTTTAGGAGCCTTGTATGCAATTATGTTATTTTTCGCATCTATTTCATTTTTTGTTCCGCGCGTGACAGCCCTTAGTTCAATTTGGGATGTCATTTCCAAAACCGCCCGCTTTCCTTTAGACATCTTTACCGGCTCCTCGCGTTTCGGGTTATCAATAGTTGCTCCGCTAGTCTTGGTAGTTACACTGCCCTCCCAAATTATTTTAGGCAAACTCACACCTGCATATACTCTCCTGGAAATACTTGGAGTTTCTGGATTGTTGCTTGGGGTTTATCAGTTCTGGTCCTTTGCCCTCCGCCACTACTCCTCCGCCTCGTCGTAGTTAATTAGCCATGATATACTTAAATTCATGGCTGATATTACGTTGAGCGATGAGGAACAGTTGCAGCTCCAGAATTTAGGGGTAGAGGCTGTTATTCTATTTGGGTCTCAAGCCCAAGATCTTACTCATCCGGGAAGCGATTATGATATCGCAGTTATTCAAACACCAAAAAGCGACACTGACAAAATTTACGACAATCTTTACTCGCTATTGTCAGAAAAAATAAACAAACTAGTCAATATTGATATCGTTTTTATGTCCAAAAGCCCAATGGAATTACAATCCCATGTTGCCAAATTTGGCCAGGTAATTTTTCAAATCACCCCAAACGTTTTTGCGGATTTTAAGCAACAAACCATGCTTAGTTATTCAGACTTTGCCCCGCTAAGACGTGTGTTTCAACACGCCACTCTTTCTCGAATATGACTCAATTAATTATCGAAAAAGATATAGTTATCAAGCGCATCGAAGGCGTAGAAGCCGAATTGGTCGAACTTCACAAATTAGCGTCCTTGTCCAAAGTAGAATTTTCATCCGGTTACGGATTCAAACTAGCCCATTACCATCTTCATAGAGCACTCGAAGGAGTTTTCAACATAGGTTCTCACATTTTATCCAGACTTCCTGGAGGCCAGGCGACTCAATACAAAGAAATCGCTCTAAAACTGGGGGAACTCAACTTGGTTCCCAAGGAATTTGCCACCACCAAGCTGGTAGAAATGGCCAAATATCGAAACCGACTGGTTCACTTCTACGCTCAGATCACACCCGAGGAACTTTATAAAATCCTCCAAACTGATCTTTTGGATTTTGAAACATTTCTGTCAGCAGTCAAAAACATCCTTTCCCACCCCGAAAAATACCAACTTCAGGTAGAATAAACATTTTTCGCCAACCCTTGGTCCATAAAGTTTTTTACAGGAATAAACAATGGTTTTGGCAGTTTGCCCCATTCAAACCACTTCAGTGAAGTGGTTTTGTCTTTCTCCATAATAGTTGACCCTTTTCTTCTTTGAATTTATTGGTCCTCCCCTCTTACGGCGAAGCCATGACCAAAGGGAGAATTTAAGAGGGGAGTTAGAGGGGTGATATAGAGGGAGATTTTAGTGTTACTTCTAGTTCCTGTTTCCATGTTTTGAAACAGAAAGTAAAGTTATCGAAAAACGAGCGTTGGCCTATCAAATTCATTCCGATTTTCAAATCATCGGAAAACGCGATCTCGGCAATAAATTTCCTTCCCGCAAACTTAATTCTTACTTTATGGACATATACTGTAATTTTCGTTCCATCACCAATCATTAACCAACTTTGTCGTTCCATGTTAATATTTATTCCCAAAACCTTATTTCCAATTTAACTACAGGTTCCTCCTCTACATACCCGAAAGTCATATCAGCATATGTTTGTATCCTTTTACTGGCACAGCAAAAATGGTCAATTTTTCATTAGGATATTTTTTTTGGCCCTATCCACAGCTGTCACTGCATCCCCAGCTGCCGCAATAACCTTACCCTTCACTAAAACCACCCTCATTCCCGCATATTTTTTAAACAGGTTTTTTGGAAAATCATTCATCAACTAAAGTATACCATTCTCTTTCACTACTCCTCCGCCTCGTCATAGATTTTTCTAACCCCCCTAATCCTTCTTGTCCTTCTAATTCTTCTATTCCGCCATTTTGGGTTAAAATTACTCCATGCACAAACAAATCAGGCTATTCACAACCTTTTTGAAAGCGGATCTTCAGAGTTATTTGGAGTATCGCCTCGGCTCGCTCATCTGGATAGTCAACGGTGCCATCGGGCCGATTCTCGCATTGTTCATTTGGTTGGTTATCTCTTCACAAACAAACTTGGCTCTTAGCAGTTCCCAGCTTGTGACCTATTTTTTTCTCTCGATTTTGGTCACTCGCTTAACCCAGGTTTGGACCCTTGAACAGATGGGTGATCTCATTAAAAGCGGGGAAATCTCCAACATGTTTCTTAAGCCATATAACTATATCGTTGAAAACTTGTCGGAACAGATAGGTCAAAAAGCCTCCAGATTAATGGCTTTAATTCCAGTTTTATTACTCTTGGGTTTAATCTTGAAATCCAATCTCAATTTTCAGTACCCTCTCTGGCGCATAGCCTTGTTTTTGGTATCACTGGTTTTGGGTTTTACAGTAATTTTTATTCTGGAACATACTCTGGCGTTGCTTGCGTTCTGGATTGATGAAATTCATGGTATAGCCAGAATTCACAGCACACTCGGAGGCTTGTTCAGCGGTACTGCTATTCCCCTTGTATTTATGCCAGGGGCTCTCAAATCAATAATGAAGATTTATCCTGCTCGTTTTACTGCTTCTTTTCCGCTGGAAATTTTAGTCACCAACCAAAACTCCGCTGAAATTTTATGGGGGTTTATCATATGTCTATCGGAAATCGGAATTTTTTACATCCTATATCGGAAGATATTTAAATTGGCAGTCAGGAAATATTCTGCCGTCGGTAGATAGTATGACCTTAAAAAGAGCAATTAAATTACTTTTAATTTATACAAAGGCTAACCAGCTTATATCATGGGAATACAGGTTTAATTACGTATTCAGGATTTTTCGGATATTTTTTGATTTTTTAATTTCCTTCGTTTTTATTGACGTCATTTTTTCACAAGCCCCGTCTATTTATGGCTGGACAAAACCCCAAATTTTTCTTATTTATGCGATTTATCAAATAATCAACAGCACTTTAAGTTTCTTTTGTGCAGACAGTCTAAACGACCTGGACAAGGACGTTCGTCGTGGTGATCTGGATTTAATTCTTACAAAACCAATGGACAGTCAATTCGCCGTTAGTTTTAGGACAATTTATCCATCCAATATCTATAGAATCATCGCTTCAATTATCATAATTATTTATGCGTTTAGACTTTTGGACCTACACCCAAGTTTAGTCACCTTCTTGTTGTCATTTATTTCAATCGTTTCCGGAATAATAATTTTTTATTGTTTTATTCTTTTCACGGCAGCTTCGGTTTTTTGGACGATGCGCGGCGAAATAGTTGACCTCGTAGTTACAATTTTTTCAACCACTCGATACCCCCTGGATATATTTGGTAAAAAAGCATCATATATTTTTACAGTTATCCCCTTGATTTTTATTGCCACAGTTCCGGCCAAAGTATTATTGGGAAAACCTGACATCCTGCATTATTTCTCTCCGATTGTCGCCATAGTTTTGTTAATAACTTCCCGCCGGTTCTGGCACTTTGCCCTCCGCCACTACTCCTCCGCCTCGTCATAATAATGATCATTATAATATTGACAATATTGCACACTCATGTTAATATTTTAATATGGATTTAAATAACATCGTTCCCATTACCGATTTACGCCGCAGGTTCGGAGAGATTACAGCCAGATTGGCCTATATCGATTCTTTAATTTTAACCAAAGGCGGCGAACCTTTTGCCATACTTAAATCCGCTCCCAATATCAAAAGAAAAAACTTAATTAAGGCAGCTGGTGCTTGGAAAAATACAGATTTAGACGATGATAAGTTTTGGAAAATAGCTCTAAAACGTAAATCGCGATCCAAACCCGTTATTCTTTAGCATGGACTATCTCTTAGACACGTCGGTTATTATCGCCTATCTCCGTCGCCGCCCCGGAATTGTCGAATATATAACCAGCTTAGAAGGGGAATTATCCACTAGTTTTGTCTGCGTTGCCGAACTTTACGAAGGAGTTTATAAAAGCTTGAATAGTGAATCAGCAGAATCCGGAATTCAAGTATTTTGTTCTGGTCTCAGCGATATTTTTAGTCTTGACTTTGAAATTGCCAAAACATTTGGTCGTATAAAAACCACCCTTCAATCGATAGGCCAGGTAATAGACGATTTGGACATCTTAATTGCTACCACCGCGCTTACCCGCGATAAGATATTAATCACTCTGAATATCAAACATTTTTCTCGAATCCCCGGTCTGAAAATCCTCACTCCACCCCACTCCTCCTCCGCCTCGTCCTAATTACAATACTAGGTAGTATTATAAATATGACGAAGTTTAGATTTTAACCTTTTCCACCAGGTAATTTTTCCGCCCTCCATAGTCACTCTTATTTCCACATAAAAATTCCCCAGCCATTTTAATATCAGTTTAAACAATTCGTCCTTTCCCTCAGTTTTTCCCCGGCAAATGTGGTGATGACAGCCAATGGCTACCGTGTGCACCGGAAGCAACATCTGAATTCCCTCCAGTTTTTTTAGGTCCAGTCCGTCCTCTGCCGCTTCCACTTCCATAGCCGCCGACCGCACCTCATGTTTGTCCTTAGCATATTCGTTGTATCTCATCTGCACCAGCTTCTCCCAATCGTTCAAGTATTTTCTTTCTACCCCGTTTTCTTTCAATATCTCAACATACTCCCGGCCGATTTTATCCTTTACCGACCTCAAATAATCTTTAATTCCTTCTTCCATTCTCAAGTCCGGAGATTCGCAAAGCAGCATCAGCATAACCAGGCCGGAAACCACCAGTTCGTTAAAAATTCTGTCCCGTTCCAGCTGTGACAGATTCTCCCAACCCAAAAAATTCCGGAACTTCTTGTCACTAAAAAATTCAAAGGCTTTTTGCGCCGTTGCCGTTGCCAACGACTGGCCCATCACCCCCACCATCCTCTCCGGTGAATCCGTTATCTTCAAATCGCCCAAATCCATCTCTCAAGCATATCAGAATTCAATTCAGCTTCATAACTCCCATACTCTGGAGTATGGGAGTTAACCGAGTTAGCTCACAACCCAGCATTTAGGTTAAAATTACTTTATGAAGAAATATTGGCAATTTTTTCATATGGGTTTCCAGCAACTCCTCGAATACAGGGTTAATTTTGTGTGGTCTACAATCGGGACAGTCATTTCCACCATCATTCTCTATTTATTCTGGGTAGCTATTTTGGGTTCCAATCCGCAAATGCGCATGAGCGGTTTTGCCCTGGGCAACTATTACCTATTCATAACCCTAATCGGGGCGATCACTTTTTCCAATTTCCGTCCGGTTTCCGATGATATTTGGGAAGGGGACTTGGCGGTCGATCTTTTACGGCCATACAACTATTTTCTAAAAATGTTTCTTCTGGAACTTCCCTACAAAATTACCAGAATGCTGCTCGGTTTGGTTCTCATATTTTTCATCAGCCGTTTCACATTCCTACAAATACCATTAGCCAACTTAATTCTGGCCTCTGTGGCCGTCTTGTTTGCCATCGGTACCAGGGCATTCATGGCCTATTCAATAGCCGGCCTGGCGTTTTGGTTCAAACGCGTGCACGGCTTCGACGCTTTGATCTTTAGTTTTGGCCGGTTGTTCTCCGGTGAGCTCATCCCCCTGCAATTTTTGCCTCCTGCGCTTATTACTTTTTCTTTATATTTGCCCTTCAGGTACCTGGCCTATTTCCCGGTCAGCATCATTATGGATGAACCGAACACAACCGAACTCGTAATCGGAATGCTTTCGGTTACCCTGTGGCTGGCTTTGATGTTTATCATCAATAGACTTATTTGGAAAAAAGGTTTAAGTCAGTTTGAAGCTACCGGCCGATGATCAAAAAATACCTTTCAATCTATTCCAGCATATTCAAAATGAGCTTTATGAGTGAGATGACCCATAAGGAAAATTTTCTTACCTGGATCGCCGTGCATTCGGTCTCTCTTTTGTCCATCGTTGTATTTTTCAAAGTGGTTTACTCAAACACCAACTCTATCAACGGTTGGACTCAATATCAGACTTTAATGGTACTGGGGACTGCAACGCTCATGACCGGCCTTGGCTCTCTGACCTTTTTCCCCTTCATGTACGGTTTCAGCCGCGAAATCCAACGGGGCGAATTTGATTTCAAACTAGCCAAACCCCTGAATATTCTTTTTCAAAGCGCGTTTCGCTGGGTGGATACCGAAGATTTGGCCGTCACCCCGACCGGTCTTCTCTTGATCTGGTACTCGCTCGCCAATCTCAAGCCGGAAAACTTGCCTCTCAATATCATTGGGTTTCTCCTCATGGTAACCAGTTCAATGGTCATTCTGTTTTCGCTTCTCACGATCATTCAGTCTCTGGCCTTTAGGCACGTCCAGATCAATTCAGTTACCGATTTTTACTGGTCCATTATCAACATCACCAAATATCCGGCCAAGGCTATCAAAAACGTTTCCCAAGCCACTCTTTATTCACTGGTCCCGATAGGCATTATCTCCTCAGTTCCTTCGGAGGTTCTCTTCGGCCGTTGGGAACCCGTCTGGATTACCGGGTCACTATTCTCGGCGTTTGTATTGTTCATATTTAGCCGCTGGATTTTTATGTCCTCCCTCCGCCATTACTCCTCCGCCAGCTCGTAACAATTAATTGGTTCTCCCCTCTTAGATTAAGAGGGGAGTCAGAGGGGTGATATTAGTGGTAGAATTAAACCGTGGCAGTCATCGAAGTCAAGAATCTAAAGAAGTACTATAAGGTTCATCAGAAAGAGCCGGGACTTTCCGGTTCAATAAAATCCCTATTTAACCGTAAATATTATGACGTCAAAGCCGTGGATAACGTCAGTTTTGAGATTGGGGAAGGGGAATTGGTCGGGTTTATCGGACCCAACGGCGCAGGCAAGACCACTACCCTGAAAGTATTGTCGGGCTTGTTGTATCCTACCTCAGGCTTTGTCCAGGCCCTGGGCTACACCCCCTGGGACCGAAAACCCGCCTACCAAAAACAGTTCAGCCTGGTCATGGGCCAAAAAAACCAACTTTGGTGGGACCTGCCGGCTATTGAGTCTTTCATCTTAAACAAAGAAATTTACGAAGTTCCCGACGCCCAATACAAAAAAACTCTGGACGAACTGGTCGAACTTCTGGACGTCAAAGACATTTTAAAAGTCCAGGTCAGAAAGCTCTCTCTGGGCCAGCGCATGAAAATGGAGCTCATCGCCGCCCTCATCCACTCCCCCAAAATTTTGTTTTTAGACGAGCCGACGATTGGCCTTGACGTGGTCATGCAGAAAAAAATGCGCGACTTCATCAGGGAATACAACAAGCGCTTTAATGCCACCGTTATTTTGACCAGCCATTATATGGACGACGTCAAAGAACTGTGCCAGCGGGTGATAATTATCGACAAAGGCAAACTGATTTTTGACGGCGCCCTGGACGAAATCATCAAAAAATACGCCGACCACAAATTGATCACTGTGGTCTTTTCCAAAAACAATGTGGAACTGTCCGACCTGGAAAAGCTCGGGGAAGTCAAATCATTCGAGCCGCCCAAAGCCGTCATTTCCGTCAAGCGCGCCTCTGCCCCCCGGGTCGCCGCCCGTATTCTGGAAGATTTTTCCGTCGCGGACATCAATCTCGAAGAACCCCAAATCGAAGACATCATCCGTGAAGTGTTCACCGGTAAAGATTTTGCATGAGAAAATACTTAACAGTCTTCGCCGTCGACTGGCAGAACCAGTTTATCTATCGCCTCAACTTTGTTCTCTGGAGGGTCAGAAACATTCTCCGGCTTCTCATGACTTACTTCCTTTGGCGTGGTGTCTTCAATACCAATGTCTCTGTTTTCGGCTACTCCCAAAACCAGATGCTCACTTATGTCTTCCTGGTTTTATTGGTTCAAACTTTAGTTACTTCCGCTCCTTCATCTGACAATATTGGCGGCGAAATCGGTAATGGCGAGCTTAGTAACTATTTAGTCAAGCCGGTTAGTTACATCGGCTACTGGTTTACCCGCGATTTGTCCAGTAAATTGCTGAATATTATTTTTGCCTCGGTCGAGTTGACGCTGCTCTGGTTAGTTTTCCAACCGGAGTTACAAATTCCTGTGCATCTTCTCGCTTTTGTTGTCAGTTGTATCCTTGCCGTTTTTATTTTTTATTTTCTCAACATAGCTACCCGTTTCGTTTCTTTTTGGACTCCTGAAAATACCTGGGGATTATCTTTTTTGGTTATCATTTTAATCGAGACCCTGGCCGGCGGCATTTTTCCGCTCGATATCTTGCCCCACTGGACCAACGTGGCTCTCCAGTTTACCCCCTTCCCGTACCTGATTTATTATCCGATTGCCATCTTTTTAGGCAAAATTACCGGAATTTATTTATTGCGGATTCTCTTCCAGTCTTTGCTCTACTGCGCAATTATGTATTATTTTGCCCAAATTATTTGGCGCCGGGGTCTCAAAGTTTATGCTTCCGAAGGACGTTAAAATTCTCTACTTCTATAGTGTAAACAGGTTATGGTCGTTTATGAGCGCACCATATATGTTTGTGCTTTTTATTTTTAGCAAAACCGTCCGGTTAACTCTTTTTATTCTCCTCTTAGTCTCTCTTTTTCACGGCCTCTCAAATTTGTCCGGCTTTACCAGGGATCAAATGATTTTCTTTTTCTTGTGTTTCAATATGATTGACACCGCTGCCCAATTTCTCTTCCGGGAAGTTTATTATTTTCGTCCCCTGCTAATTTCCGGCGGCCTGGATCAGATACTTATCAAACCATTTAATCCTCTTGTCAGAGTTCTCTTGGGAGGCCCCGATTTTATAGACTGCGCAATGTTGATTATCATGACGGTAATTACAGTTTGGTTCACCGCCTCCCGTTTTCACCCAGCTCCTCTGCAGTGGCTGCTCTATTTTGCATTGCTGGTCAACGGTATCCTCTTAGCCGCCGGTTTTCATATTTTTGTTTTAGGACTGGGAATCCGGGTCATCGGGGTTGACCACCTGGTTATGATTTACCGCGACCTGACCGCCCTGATGCGCATTCCTGTGGATTTATACATCGAACCGATCCGCTTTATTATCACCTATCTTCTTCCCATGGGTATCATGTTCACTTTTCCGGCCAAAGCCTTACTCGGTCTTTTATCCTTGTCAAATATTTTAATTTCTTTCTCTTTCGCTTTTTTGCTTCTTTACCTGGCTCTTATTTATTGGCACCGTTCTCTCCGCCACTACTCCTCCGCCAGCAGTTAAAAATCACCTCTTCGGCTTGATGGGTTTTTTGTTGAAGACGTAGTAAACTACAGCCAAGGCTATCACCATTAGCGCAAAGCCTATTTGAGCTTGAGAAAAAAACGGATCCAAATTAACCATGTTCGTCAAGAATGCTCTCCACTTTAATAGCCAAATATAATGATACCATAACCCCGCCAACGTTTCCCACTAAAACTAACAATTCTCTGGCAGATAATACTCCAGCCAGCCAGAAAACAACGAAGTTAGACGCTACAGCTGAAGCAACCCTTAACCATGATCTGGGAATTTCTAAAGAAACTACCACCAACCATAAGTATAACAAAGTCTTAATCATCTGCGGCCCTACAGCTACCGGCAAAACCCAATTCGGTATCGAAGTGGCCAAAAAGTTTGATGGCGAAATTATTTCTGCGGATTCCCGCCAGGTCTTTACCGGAAAAAATCTCATTCACGGCAAGGATCTTCCTCACAACTCACAACCCACAACCTCGAATATCGTTTGGCGCGACAGGTTTCTTAAATATTATCTTGTTAGCGGGACCAAAATATGGCTTTACGACGTTGTTGATCCGGAAGAAGACTTCAGCGTTGCCTACTGGAAAGAATGCGCCGATTTAGTCATATCGGATATTCTTTCCCGGAAAAAACTGCCCATCATCATCGGGGGAACCGGTCTTTATCTCAAATCTCTTACTCAAAATCTGGACCAAATTTCAGTTCCTCCCAACTCTCTCCTGCGCGAAAAACTCCAAAACAAAACTCCCGGATACCTCTTTAATTATTTGAGAAGAATCGATTCCTTCCGCGCCGCTCAAATGAATTCGTCGGACAAACAAAACCCCCGTCGTCTCATCCGTGCCATTGAAATTTCACTTTCTAAAAAGGACGGTCCTTTCAAGCGTGAAAGGACCGTCCTTAAAACATACCAGATCGGTCTTACCGCTCCCCGAGAAAAACTTTACGAATTGGTTAATGCCAGAATCGCCGACCGCATCTCCGCCGGCGCCGCTTCTGAAGACGCTGACCTGGCTGACTCGCCGATTCGCTGGCAGGGCCTCGAACACGCCATCGTCCGCCATCAGCTAACCTGGTTTGCCAGACAACCCGGCATCGTCTGGTTTGACATCACTCGACCCAGCTGGCAGGATCAATGTATAATAAAAATCAGCCAATGCCTAAAACCGTAGAAATCTCCCATCGCACCATAATTTTTACCGTCCTCTTTCTCCTTTCCCTCTGGTTGGTCTATCAGATCAAAGACATTATCCTGTTACTTTTTGTAGCCGTAATTCTCGCCTCCGCCCTCAATCCCTTCATCGATTGGCTGCAAAAATACCGCCTGCCTCGCGGCCTAGCCATCTTTCTCATTTATATATTTGTTTGGGGCCTAGTGGGCAGTCTTATTGCCGCCGTAGTTCCGGGACTGGTTGATCAATCCGGAAAACTGATCCGCCTGTTACCGGTTTCCCTTAGCCAGATAGAACTGTTTAACACCTACCAGCAGGAAATCTATCAGGAAATTCTCGCCCGCCTTGGCTCGCTTCCCGAAGGCTTGATCAGGTTCAGCGTCGGCCTGTTTGGCAATATCCTGGGTGTAGTCACCACTCTGGTCATCTCCTTTTATCTCCTGTTGGAGCGGAAAAATTTGGACCGCTACCTTACTCTGCTGCTCGGCCCGGACAAACCGGACAAAGCCCGACAGATCATCAACAAAATTGAACTCCGTCTTGGCGGCTGGGTCAGGGGCGAATTATTTCTCATGTTGGCGGTTGGTACCTTTACATATGTTGGTTTGGTCATTTTGGGCGTAGACATCGCCCTGCCGCTGGCGGTTTTAGCCGGCCTTTTGGAAATAGTGCCCAACATCGGGCCGACTATCTCCGCCGTCCCCGCCATTCTTGTCGCCCTGACGATCAACCCCCTGACTGCTCTGGCTACCCTGGCTCTCTATATTCTGATTCAGCAGTTAGAGAATAACCTGTTGGTTCCCAAGGTTATGGAAAAAGCCACCGGTGTCAATCCCCTCGTCAGCATTCTGGCCCTGATGATCGGCTTTAGGCTTGCCGGTCCCGCCGGTGCCGTCCTGGCTATCCCCCTCATTCTGGTCATTGAAATAGTTGCTTCTACGGTATTTTCCGTAAAAATGCCTGGAGACGAATAAGCCAGATTCTGTATTGATGGCATCTCTCTATGCCCTCAAGCTTTCGAGTATCGGGGAAGGCGTCCCACTCGGTTCGGAGGTTGCAGCGGGGAGGTTTTCCTCTTTTCACCCTCTTTCCCGATTTGCATCGGGATGAGTCGTAGTCTCTGTGGCACTATCTAGCACTTGCGTGTACTAGCTTGCGCTAATCACCCGGCCTTCTGCTGTCTGGACTTTCCTGCCAGCAGGCTGTTAAGCCCACCAACTTGCCATCTTGTCTCCAGGCAGTATAATTATAACTGATGTGGGCAACTTTTCTCACCAATAGAAACGCCCTCCAGGGTTTAATCTCGTTCATCTTCGGCCTTTTAGTATTAATGTTCCCCAAACTCCTTAATTATCTGATCGCCTTTTATTTCATCCTCACCGGTTTGTCCCTGATGCTCCCGTTTTTGAAATAGATGCCCTATCTTCTGGACAAACCCCCGGTCGAGTTCCGTAACCGCCCCTTGTTATTTATCGATCTGGAAATGACCGGCCTGGACGTTTCCCGTCACGAAATTACCGAAATCGCCGCCCTCCTCGTTCCCCAGCCGGATTTTACTATCGCCAACTCTTATTACGCCAAAATCCGTCCGGAGCATATCGAAACAGCCGACCCCAAAGCCATGAAAAAGAATTCATATGATCCCAAATCTTGGTCCGACGCTATTCCTCTGCGCCGGGCGCTCCTTGATCTGTCCCAAATAGCCCCGGACTGCCTCTTGGCAGGCTGGGCAGTCCAAAATGAGTGGGATTTTCTAAATGCCGCCTTAGCTCGCGAAAACCTGCCCTATTTCTATCACCATCATCTTATTGAAGTTAGCACTTTGGCTTTCGTCAAACTTTATTCTGATTCCGACGTCAAATTTCTGAATTTAAATAGAGTCTGCCAAAAACTGGGAATTTATCTGGACCACCACAAACCCGATTCGGACATCCGCGCCACCTACGCCATCTTCAAAAAGCTATCCGGGTTTTAACAATCTTTTCACGCTTTCCCTTGTCCCCCCCGCCCAATCATACTTATCGATCTCTTTCCGGCCCACCCAGGCCAGTTTAATAACTTCTTCGCTGTCCTTAAGCTTTCCCCTCCGATAAGGACATTTAAAAAGTATTGCCACCACGTGATGCCCTGTAGATCTGATGAAAGTATTACTGCTCACATACAGGACTTTCTTAAAGTTTATCTTGAGGCCAGTTTCCTCTTCCACCTCCCGGCATGCCGTTTTTTCCAATATCATTTCACACTCCCCCGCGGTTTTGTCCACCTTTCCTCCCGGCAAGGCCCATTTACCCGGCGCGTGAGACTCTTCCCAGCTTCTTTGGCACACCAGCACTTTGCCGTTTTTCACCACTCCGCCGGCCACAAAAATAATGTGTGTTTGATTAATTGCCAGGTCGGCCATACATTTGCCAGTATCTTTCCGCCACCCGTATTGCCTGGCTGGTTGCTGAAATAACTTGCTGCGCGTTTTTTCCAGTCACCATGGTTTCTGCAGCCAACATCCACGCATCGACTTCGGGTAATTCCAAGCACACTGCCACCCTTTCATTCCTGACCAGTCTCTCGCCGGTTTCCAAAGGTCTCCGCCTGGCTTGGTTCAACAGGGAATCGGCTACATGGGTGGCGACTATCACTTCCCGATGAGCTTTCTTGGCCGCAATAATAATCCTAGCTTCTGCCCCCGGCAAAGTGTATTTCCCATTGGCCTTTACGGCCTCAGTCAAATCCCCCCTGGCCACCTCCACGTCCGTAACCTGCACAATTTCGTCGATATTATCCACTCCCCGCACCGTTTCAATCTTGGCCAACGTAGGCACTCCCGGCCAAATGTTGTTCAACTTAGCTTGTGCGTCTTCCATTTGCCCTTTAGTACAAACAAAAGAAATTGCTATCTGGTCAGGCCTGTCGTCCCCCAGAGCCTCTTTCACCTTCTCTAATTTGCGGATATCTGCCGCAACGAGAGCCGGATCATCACCGGAAAAAATATCCGTAGTCGGGCTGATCACCCCCATTTTCCAAAACAGTCCCTGAATATTCGGTCTGACAGAGTCCACCTCTACTTCAATTCCTACCGTCGTCTGTCCCTCCTTAGTTACTTGCTTTACCGTACAGCAAATTTCTCCGTCCGAAAAATTCAGCCGTTCTTCGCCATTGCCTGTAAATACTTGCGGCAGGCAGCTCAGTCTGGCCACGAATAGTTTTTCTTCCGGATTTGCCTCTCGATTTTCGTCTACCAGGAGCATTCTTTCCCCCGGATGAAACACTTTCACCCAATTGTCCTTCTCCAATCCTTCCGTGATTTGCGTCATGCCTTCGCTCCGGCGAACCCGCGGTTTTTTCCCGTTGGTGTCATAAGACACTTTTAGTCCTGCCAGATGACAGTCCCTAATCAATTTTGCTGCCATTTCCGGGCCTGTTTTTTCCCCGTGAATTCTCACCCGGTTCATACCCGCCCGCTCGCAGGCCTGCAGATATTCCGGGCTGGTTCCTCCTGGCAACGTGGCCACAATTTCTCGTGGTGTACCTCCTTCCAAGGCTGTCATAAATCATATTATATAGGCCTAAAATTGGAATTCTAGTAAAGTCGACTTTACCAACTTACCGACCCTTTTTTGTATAATTACTCGATGTTTATCGATCACGAGGTTCAGCTCTCCATCCTGCGTGAGTTGCTATTTCATCCCCGAGCCCGCTTTTCTCAATTAAATCAAACCGACCTGACCAACGATCATTTCACTTTTCATTTGACGCATTTAATCAAAAACGGCTTAGTGGAAAAAGTAAACGATTTGTATAACCTTACCTCACAGGGTTTGGAAATAGCCGGCCGCCTGGACATCAAAACTCTTCAGTTCGTCCGCCAACCCAAAGTCGGAGTCGCCGTTTTCGTCACCCGTCGTTTTCGGGGCCAGCCACAGGTTCTGGTCGGCCGCCGACTCAAAGATCCTTCCTTTGGCAAAGCCGGAATGTTTTTTGCTGAAAAAGTCCGTATCGGCGAATCACTTTTGGAAACTGCAGCCCGTTGCCTAGACAGCGAAGTAGGTGTCAAGGCAAGTTATAAATACATGGGCGCCAAACACGTTATTCGTTACCAATCCGGCCAGTTGGTCCAGGACGTGGTGTTCACTTGTTTTCGTGCCCGGATCATTTCCGGTAAAGTTCTTCCTGCTACTGCCGAGTCTCAAAATTCCTGGATCGATCTTTCCCACATCAACTCCGTCCCCGACGTTTTCGAAGACCTAATCGAAGACGTGGAACTGATTGGCCACTCCAAACCCTTCTTCCTCGAGCGCACCTTCGGGCAGTAAAATAATTCCACCTACGCCATCTTCAAACGACTTTCAGGACTGGGTGATTAATTTAACGTCAGAAGTTCTTTTCAAACGTACTCTTGCCTTATTAACAGCGTCAGGAGTTGGCAAGTTTTCCGGCATGGCGCCTTCAAGTTCTTTGATTGTTTGACGAACCTTTCTCCCTACCTCGAAGTGAGTTTGGTTAGCTCTGGCTTCCCCCTGAACGTTCTCTCTTCTCAATTTAGCGTCAGCTTGAGTTGCCCTAAATAGATTTGCAGCTAACTCTTCACTTCCCATGTGATCCAAAATCTTTTGACTAGGCTTAAGTCTTTTCCGCTTGTGAATCTGCTGGGTGTCTAAACCTCCATACAAACCCATATATCCGTAATTTGTAAAAACCCCATAATTCTGCACTCCGGCTCTACTAGCGGTTTGAGCCAAATGTTTATTGTGCGCGGTAATCTCACCGCGTAACTCCACTCTTTTTTGATCTTCCATCTTTTGATCTTGGATCTCTTGTCTTCGTGTCTGAATAGCAAAATATGTTTGGCCAAGGGCAACTATCTCTTTTGATGGATCGGCGTTTTGCATCACCAAGTAACACGCGTACCTTGAAAGCCGCACATCTTCAATTTTTCTTGATGCAGTTTTACCTAGTGTGATCTTTTCGAGGACATTCTCGAAATGATCTTCAACAGTTTGTCCACTTTTTTTACATGCCTCTTTGGCTCTTTCAATCGCAGGAATAAAATGTCGATACTCGGAATATCCTAACGTCTTGGCTAAATCTCTGGCTGACCAAAAAGATGATTGATATTCATTAATCCTTTTCAGTTTTTCAAAAACCACCAAGTTACCCTCCATAATGCCGATTATACATCTCGCATCCGCGCCACTATCCGCCTAAAAACTTACCAAAGACCGCTACAGTCCTCTCGATGTCCGGTTTTCTAACAACAAACGACAGTTCCGTAAATGTAGAGATTATCTCAATCAAGTTAATCCGTTTTTTGGCTAGCTCACTTATAAGCGAGTAAATCATATTTGGTTCTTCGATATATTCGCTCTCATTAAACCTGACCGTAATTGCTCCCAGCTCATCATACTGTCCTACCGGCTTTGATTTCATATATTCAACAACCCGAGGCTTTAGGCTTTGTGAACAAATAATAGTCAGCTCTCCCACACCTTGAGTGATAGTTAAAAAATCGGAGTTTTGGCCAATAGCTGCTCTCAAGCTGGTGAGACTTACCAAGTTATCTCTGGTTTTTTCGTAGCTCACCTCACAAAGAGGCGCTTTTATGGCCAGATCAATAATTTTAACTCGAGGCCGAAGAGCGGGAAGCATTTTAACCTTATTAGCCAAACGGCTCAAAGCAACCACGATAGAACCGGCCTTGACCTGTTTGTGTGTCTTTTCCTCCACCAATTTTCGAATTTGGGCAGCGTAGGCACTTAAGTTAAGGATATTTGCTCGCAAAGCTTCGAGGGCAATATCATCCTCAACTACGATTTCCTCAACTGAACCAGATATCTTCATCATTGTAACAAGTATACCAAATAGACAGATTTTGTACAAGTTACCAGAATATTTTACAATCAGAGTTTTAGATTGTATTCTCTCGCAAATGAAAGGAGGTGAAAAATATGAGCAATCATGAACAAGAAGAAAACCCAGTGTGTAAACCAAACGCCATTGAAGCATGGTTGAATTTACTTGCCAAAATCAGCTATGAGAAAGTATGGCCCGCGCCAAAATCGGTTACCATACTGGAAGATCGAAGAAGGCCAGTAATAGGGCAGGAAGCTGACGAAGAACAGCCCTAACCTCACAATCCCGTGCTAGCCGGGATTGTGTTTGGTTATTGAGATCTATTGAATGGGAGAATTTATGTGGTAATGGACAAAAACTAATGAGTTCTCATATCTAATCTCTTCCTCGCCGACCAACACAGGGATTTCTGTTACTCTTTTTATAACCCTGTATGAATACATAAATTTGCCATGCTCTAATCTCACCGCTTCATCCAGTCTGGTTTTGGCTCCAAGAGTCTTCAGGAAGAACTTCAATTCAGTTGAAACGTCCTCTTCAGTTAACCCCAGCTTTTGTAAAGCTTCTTTTTCTAGTGATCCGCCGGCATAAACCCTGGTTGCTTTTTCTCCATCAGCATCTTCGGCCAATTCCTGGCCCCCACCGTTTTGGTGTGCTGCCCATTCATCGTGGTATCTGCCTTCTGGACCTTGATAATCGCTTGAATCTAATGCAGAACCCGCACGAGTGATCTTTCCGTAATTGCTTGATCCATAACCTCCGGATAAACCAACTCCTAATATCTTCTTTATTTTTGCCTTCATGTACTAGCCAATTATACCAAGCGCCCCTCGGGTCTAGGTAAATAATTCTTTCTCGTCGACACTTTCTTCCCGCTCTCCTTCTCCAGATCTTTCCTGGCTCTGCCGGCAACTCCTCCGCCCTTAACGGCCGCATTCTTGTTTTCGTCAAATCCCTGGGCGTTTTTATTCACTGCGATTTCCTTGGTCGACGCCTCTCCCAGCATCGAAAAAATCAATTCCAAATCATTCATGTGGTCGCGCAAATTTTCTCTTTTCAAACTTTTGTACTTTTTATACTCTGACGGCGTCATATCAAAGGTCGCCTTTGATATCTCTGCTGTCAATATGGCATATTCCCGTTCTTCTTTAATCTGCCGGTTTCTCCATTCATCCGTCAGCTCTTCCCGAATTTGTATTCCCCGCATGCGTTTTTCAATCCAGGAATCCGGATATCCCTTGGCCTTGTACAACGCCCTGGTTCTTTTGGTCGCCAGTTCCGGATCCTCAATCTCCTGTACCCTCTCATACCCAACTCTGGCTAACCATCTCTTAAACGGTTCCGCCTTCGGCGAAGGGATAGATTGAATAATCCGAAATACTCCTTCGGTATTAGCACAATTCATTCTTTGTTTCCCTCCAGACGTCTCGATAAAAAGGGTATGGACAATTTGTCCATACCCTTTAGATAATTCCGCGTCACGAAGCCTCATTTTATTAATGTAGTCTTTAGGATTCGGAGCATCGGTCAATGCTACTACCACATCCTCAATCACAAACCACCACTCATTATTATGAATAGTCTTTCTTATTTTCTTATTTCTAAAAATCGCAATTCTCGTCTCTTCCACAAATCCACTGTAGCCCAAATCTTTCCCGAAGTCAATACCAAATAAAGTTATTCCCTTGGAAATTTTTTTGTGTATTCAGAAATAGCTCCGGGTAAATCTTCCAAGGACTGGCTTGTAATAAACGGGTCGATTTTTCTGTCACCCATCACTTGTTCCTCATAGCCTGGAAGTAATTCTTTAAATCTAACCATGCATATTCTGTCAACAACTCTCTCCCGTTCCTCATGAGTCAGTCTAAATTGATCCCTCATCGGTACCTGTATGCCAAATTGGACCATCCCGTGGACCACCGTATCAGCAGGATGGCTTCTTTTGAAAGAGCCGTCTCCCCTGGTCATCATAATAATCCGTTGGGAATCTTCGTCTTCCTTCCCTCCCGGCCCATACCGCGTTAGGGTAACTGAATAATTCGGAAATAACCTAAATCCCCATTTATTGTGGAATTCCAAAAGAGTAGGAAAGACACTTTCTATTTTTGTTCTCTCAGCCTCGAGTCTATGCAATCCCGCAGCAAAGAATGACTCATCGTACTCTTTATCCAAAAACGTTTTTTCCATTTGTTTCCAATCCGCATCATCAAAATCTGGAGATTTAGTAGCTAATCGTTGAAACTCAGGATAGTTCGGCAATTCCACCAGATATCCCTTTTCCCGATAAAATGGAAGTTTTTCTAAAACAAATTTTAAATAATCAAACTCCTCATCAGAAGAGTTTGGTCTAATTATCAATTTGGGCACAAATAGCCGCTCGTTAAACTCAATTGCATCTGTTGGTTCAGGATAATCTAATTTCATACCCACTTCTTAATTCTACCAAAGAAAAACCCCAGTCAGAAAATTTTCCACCTTTCCACCTTTAAGGTGGAACAGATTCGCCACCTTTGGATTATCGATTTTCCCCTCTTAGATTAAGAGGGGAGTTAGAGGGGTGATATTAAAAAAAGGGTATGGACAAATCGTCCATACCCTCTTGAAAATTTACCTATACAAAGCCCAATCTGTTCTTGAAAAAAGGGGGATGGCAATTTGACCCCTCCCTTGCCATCGGCAATTTCAGTTCATGACAAAATGTCACGAACTCAGTCAAGTTATCAATTTTCCCCTCTCTTGCTTGCCCTGAGCTTGTCGAAGGGGATTAAAGAGAGGGGGTTGGGGGGTGAGTTAGAAAAAAGTTGGGGATTAGAAAAGCCCCGTACTGATACGGGGCTTCGGACATACCGATTCGGTCGGTCCTTAGCCGCCGATTTTGTACATCCCAGTTCCGCAAACCGGACACTTTCCTTTCATCGCTTTCTTCCCGTTTTTCATTGTCACGGCCTGCGCGTTGGGATCTTCTCTCTTTGTTCTGCATTTTACACAGTAAAAACTTGCCATCTTCGCTCTCACCCCCTCTCCCAAAATTTGGAAATAATTTCCCATCCGCCGCGATAGTTAAGTATGTAATACATGCCTGCTTGCAAAACCAAGGCTACAATAGCCACGATTGCCGTCCTTGTCAAGTCCGCTTTGAGCTCAACTCTGGGCAAACTCTCATCGTGAACAATAATATTGGGCTTAATTTCGGCAACAACTTCGCGCTTAACGTGCTTCGTTTCCAACTCCCTTCTCAGCTTGGCTACGATCTTTTCAGCTCTTGTGCGGCGTTTAGCCATGACCAGACAATATCACAGGTTGTCAAACGGAGCAAATGTGCGTAATATATATCAATGCCCAAAAACCCGGTTGTTTACCTTCTTGGCGGTCTCTCTCTTTTTCTTCTCACAGCCGGAATTTCCTACTATGCTTTTACCGGGATAAAACTTCCAGTAGCCAAACCTTCGTCATCTGTTTCCAAAATAGCCTTGCCCACCAAAAAACCCAAGATCGATCCCAATCTGCCCCGGACCGAAACCTGTCCTCTCAACGGCATCATGTACACCACAACTGAATCATCGGTGTACGAAAAGCGCCGCCCGTTGGCCGTTATGATTGAAAACCACCTCGACTCCCGTCCCACCTCCGGCGTCTCTTCTGCAGACATTGTTTACGAGGCCGTAGCCGAAGGCGGCATTACCCGCTTCATGGGCCTCTTTTACTGCGGCATTACTTATGAAAGTACAATGTTTTCCCCCGTTCGTTCCGCCCGCATTTACTTTACCAAGTTAGTCCCGGAATATGATGCTCTTTATAATCACGTCGGCGGTGCCGGCAATTGCGATGATCCGACCGTAGATGACCGGGCCAAAGCTCTGTGTTTCATCCGCACCAACAAAATAAAAGACCTGGACCAATTCGGCCGGGCAGGTGATTTCCGGACCTGCCACCGGGTCACCAACCGCCTGGACCATGAGGTCGCCTACGAGCACACCATGGCCTGTTATTCCGACGAGCTGTACAAAGTCGCCGCCAAACTCAATTGGACCAACGTCGATGCCAAAGGTGTCTCCTGGGACAAAAATTTTATTTCCTGGAAATTCAAAGATGATCCGGCTGACAAAGGCGCGATAACCAACATCACTTTCGATTTCTGGGCATCCAAAAACGATTATTCCGTTTCCTGGAAATACGACGCGGCGAATAATCAGTATCTAAGAAGCAACGGCGGCCAGCCCGCCATGGATCTCGATACCAACGAGCAGCTTTCTGCCAAGAATGTGGTTATCCAGTTCGTCAAGGAAACCGGCCCGCTCGACGAACATTTGCACATGTATTACGAAGTGGTCGGCACCGGCAAAGCCCTTATTTTCCAGGATGGCCAAGCTATCACCGGTACTTGGACTAAAGCTGCCGTTTCCTCCCGCACCCGGTTCTTCGACGATAAAGGTAAAGAAATCCAGTTTACCCGTGGTCAGACCTGGATCGAACTCGTCCCCTCCGCCAACAAGATAGAATACAACTAATACAACTAGCTTTGAAAGGACGGTCCTTTAAAGAGTATCTCGATTTTCCAGCCCTGGGCTAAGATATAATATAGGTTATGGAAAATAAGGGCAAAGATGAGCTTTTGTTGGCAAGAAAGGTTGATTCTACAGCTGTTTTGGCTTGCGTGAATCGGGAATATGGTTGGGCAGCAAAGGATGCTGTCTTGCTTCCCGGAGGGACAGAAAACTCAGCATGGCAAGTGACTATACCAGCTGGCAAATGGGTAGCCAAGATATTTTCAGGGCGTGAGGGTCCGGTAGCCAGGGTTCAGGAGGAAAACAATTTGTACAAATTCTTAAATGCGCATGGAACTCATGCTCCAGTAGTTTTGAACAACCTGAAAGGAGGGGATGTTAATATTCTGGAATTTCGGGGAGTTGAATTGCCGCTGGTGGTAATGAAATTTGAGGAGTTACGAATGTGTATGCCAGCCACAATGACTCAGGATGAACTAACCCGAATTGCGGTAGCCACTGCCAAAATGCACAAAGCATTGTTGGAGTATCCTGCTGAAAAAACTCATACCAAATATAGAACCCTCGATGTCCCAAAAGCGTACACCGCTTTAACTGAATCAGTTCATGCTAAGAAGTTTAGTGAGGATGAACTAGACCGATTTAAAGCTATTGATATCCGAATGGGGGAGTATATTCAGGGCCACTTACAACCGGAATCTTTAACTAAAACCCTAATTCACGGCGATCTTGCTCCAGAACACACACGTTTTTTGCCCGACGGAAGTGTGTATTTCTTTGACTTTTCGGACCGGGCCTGGGCGCCGGTAGCTTTGGAGATGGGGATTTATTTTGTTGCTCTTCATTCCTGGGGAGATGTGCCGCATGCCCATTGGGAAAAACTTAAGGAAGGGTTTTTAGCTAGTTATGAGTCTGTGTTTCCACTGACTAAAAACGACGTGCAAGCCATTCCGCTGTTTATGCTCTACCGTCAGCTGGATGTAATTAAATATTTATGTAGTTTGTATAAAAATGAGCCGAACGAAACCACTGTGAATTGGGTCCGGCGAGGCTACACTTTGGGTGAATATATCCTGAACCAACAATAAATCGGTTTTGCAAACCAAATCCAGTACAATTAGTGTTCGAGGACACATCTTCCTCAATCCCCTTGATTTCCTCCGTATTTCTGTTATCTTCTGGTTAGCAATATTAGTTACGCCCCTCTCTTAAAGTAAGAGAGGGGTTGGGGGTGAGTTATAACCATGTTAAAGGATTTATTCATCTCAAAAACCCGCGTCAAGCTTCTGGAAACTTTTCTGGCCGACCCCACCCAGATGTTCCACGTCCGGGATCTGGTGCGAAAAACCGGTGATGAAATCAACGCCGTCCGCCGCGAACTGGCCCGTATGGACATGTTGGGCATGGTCAAAAAAGAGCCCCGCGGCAACCGCCTATACTACTGGTTCCGCCATGATTACGTCTATTACTTCGATCTGTTGAGTCTCGTTGCCAAAACCACCGGCTTGGGAGCGGCCCTTATCAAAAACCGCTCCAAGCTCGGCCGCGTCGCCCTGTGCATGTTTTCCAGCCGTTTTGTCCGCCGCATTCCCAAAAAAGATTCCGAAGAAGTCGACCTGCTCATTGTTGGTGATATCAATATGTCCGAATTGGGCCACATCATCCGGGCCGAGGAAACTCTCCGCAGCCAGCCGATTAACTACACGCCCATGACCGAAGAGGAACTCAAGTTCCGCCGCACCCGCCGTGACCCGTTTTTACTAAGCATTCTCACCCACGGCCGATTTATGATTATCGGGGACGAAGAAGATTTGGTAAGCTAATTATATGCGTCAAAAAGTTATCAAAACCGGTAACAGTCTGGGCGTCACCATCCCTTCCCAATTTGTCAAAGTCTTCGGTCTCCGCCCCGGCCAGACCGTCATTACCCAGGTCAATCTCCAAAAAGCCAGGTTAACCCACACTTTCACCGGCGTCGGCCAGCTATCTCTGCTGACTCCCAAATAACTATGCGTCAGTTTATTTTTTTCCTGTTTCTGCTTCTGGCCTGTTTTCTGGTGCTCATGCCGGCCACCATAAAAATCGGTCCCCGCACACTGTATCGCCCTCAAATAAAGTATCGCGATCTCGAATTCCATTTGGGTCTCGATCTTCAGGGTGGTACCCACTTGGTCTATCAGGCCGATACCGGCAAAATCGCCGCCGCTGACCGGGCCGATGCCGTCAAAGCCACCAAGGACAATATCGAGCGCCGGGTTAATCTATTAGGCGTCTCCGAATCTTTAGTCCAGACTTCACAAGTTGGTTCCGATTCCCGTCTCATCATCGAATTGCCGGGTATTTCCGACGTGGCAGAGGCCATTAATACCATCGGTGCTACCGCCCAGCTGGAATTCCGCGAAAGTGCAGTTGCCACCCCCTCCGCCCAAACGGATTTTACGTCCACCGGCTTGACCGGCGCAGATCTCAAACTGGCCCAGGTCCAGTTCGGCGGTTCGTCAGACCAGATTTCCGGAACTCCTTCCGTGGGCATTGAGTTCTCTCCCGACGGCGGCAAAAAGTTTGCCGAAATTACCAAACGCAACATCGACAAACCCCTGGCTATCTTTCTTGATAATCAGCTGGTCTCCGCGCCCAACGTCCAGCAGGAAATCACCGGTGGCCAGGCGGTAATTTCCGGCCAGTTCACTCTCGATGAGGCCAAACGCCTGGTTGTCCAGCTCAACGCCGGCGCCCTCCCCGTGCCCATAAAAATTGTCGAACAGAAAAATATCGGTGCCACGCTGGGCTCGGAGTCCATTACCAAAAGCCTGTTTGCCGGGTTCGTTGGCCTGCTTCTCATTTGGCTGTTTATGGCAGCCAACTATGGCATCAAAGGTCTTCTGGCCGACTTTGCGCTGATTATCTACATTTTAATTACCCTCTCTGTTTTCAAGCTTGTCCCGGTCACCCTGACTTTAGCCGGAATAGCTGGGTTTATTTTGAGTATCGGCATGGCCGTGGACGCCAATATCCTCATTTTTGAACGCATGAAAGAGGAAATCCGCTGGGGACGGCCCGTTAGTGCCGCTATGGAACTGGGTTTTCACCGCGCCTGGAACTCTATTAGAGATAGCAATGTCAGCTCGCTTATTACAGCAGGCATATTATTCTGGTTTGGTTCCGGCCCGGTCCGCGGCTTCGCCCTCACCCTCATCCTGGGAATACTCGTCTCATTATTTACATCAATTACAGTCACCAGAAGTTTATTGCGCCTGGTCTACACCCGAAAATGAAATTCATGAAATTCAAGTGGTTATACTTTGGCATTTCTTTGCTGATTCTTATCCCCGGCATCTATTCCCTTATCCGCTACGGCTTGCGCCTGTCCATCGATTTTACCGGCGGGACGCTTTTGGAAATCCAAGCCACCGGTTCGGCCAATTTTGCCGGAGTTGCCAAGGACCAGAATTTGGAGCTTTACTCAGTCCAGTCGACGGGGGACAATTCTTATTTGTTGCGCTTCAAACCTCTGTCCCAGGAGGAGAACGACAAATTCAAAAAGGCGCTGGGTGACGCCGTTGAAAAACGCTTCGAAACCGTCGGCCCGCTCATCGGCAAGGAGTTGACCCAAAAAGCCATTTTGTCCATTATTCTTGCTTCACTGTTCATAATTCTCTATATTGCCTGGTCTTTTAGAAGTATTCCCAAGCCCTACGCGTCTTGGAAATTCGGTGTCTCCGCTGTCATTGCTCTGCTCCACGATGTCTTCGTCGTCCTCGGCCTGTTCTCCCTTTTTGGCCACTATTTCCACGTCGAAATTGACTCGCTTTTTGTCACCGCGATTCTCACCGTCATCGGCTTTTCAGTCCATGATACGATCGTCGTCTTCGACCGCATCCGCGAAAATCTCACCAAACATCCCAGAGTAAACTTCACCCAAATCGTCGATTTTTCTATTGCCGAAACTCTAAATCGCTCTTTAAGTACTTCTCTTACTGTTACTCTTACTCTTACTGCGCTGTTGTTATTCGGTGGTGAGAGCATCCGCTGGTTCGTCGTCGCTCTGCTCATCGGCATCGTCTCCGGAACCTATTCCTCTATCTTCAACGCCGCGCCATTATTGGTATTGTGGGAAAATAAAAAACATGGTTAACCGCGCCATCGCAGTCATTATTACCGATGATAATGATCGGATTCTCCTTGCCCGCCGCGGCCAGAAGTCTCGCAGTGAGTTTGGAAAATGGGAAAACCCCGGAGGTAAAATTGAACCCAAAGAATCTGCTGAAGAAGCCGCCAAAAGAGAGATAAAGGAAGAATTGGGAGTCCAAGTGAATCTTTTAGAAACTCTTTACACGGACGTCTTTGGTGAATGGCAAGTCACAGTCTTCAAAGGCAAGTTAATAGGTGAACCTCACATCCAAGAATCAGATTTTATCAGTGAAATACGTTGGTTCAACCACAACCAACTCGCCACTGTGGACCTCACTTCGTATACCCGCGCCGATTTTATCCGCCTCGGCTGGATCAAAGAATGATTCCAATGTTGATTCTCCGGGAATAGAAATAACTCCCCCGTCACCCCCTCTTGATTCAAGAGGGGGACCGCTAACAGTTATACTGGTCTTTGGTGAAGCGAAAGTTTACTTTCAATATCAATCCTTTAAAACCCAGGAGACAGTCGTTAAGAGAAAAGTCTACTCTTGCCGAAAAAATACTGTGGGAAAGACTAAGGAGAAATAATTTAGGTGTTAAGTTTTTCCGTCAATACAGCGTTGAAGGTTATGTCATGGATTTTTATTGTCCTGAAAAAAGACTATCCGTCGAAATCGAGGGAAGTATCCACAATTTATCTAGTACTCAAAAATACGACAAATATCGGGAGAAATATCTCCAAGCCTTTGGTATCAAAATACTAAAATTTTCAAATACGGAAGTATTTACTAAAGTTGGGAATGTAACTAGCGAAATTAAATCAGCATTGCACACCCCCTCTTAGATTAAGAGGGGGCAGGGGGAGTTATAAAGAACGGAGCTTATCTATAAGCGCTTCTTTCTCATTCGCTAACCCTTTCTCCACCACCTCCTCAAACAACATCTGCAGATATTTGCCCACTTCAGGCCCGGGGTTAATACCTTTTATTTCCATTACATCTCGCCCGTCAATTGCCAGATCAGGAATAGAAAAAACCTGTTTCTGCACCTCTGCAAACCGGGCCAACAATTTTTCCAGTCTCCAGCTTGTCGGTCTGGCTCCGCTCCCGATTCTGTCCGCCACTCGCAGGTCTATTAAATCTTTGACATACTCCGGTCCGACGTTGGTAATAATCCGCCTCACTGCCGAGTCGGTCATCTTCTCGTCCATCGTAAACTGGTGCCATCGCACCAGCTTTATTAATTTATCTTTATCTTTATTGGACAACCTCAGTCTTTCCGCAATTTTTTCGGTGATTTTTGTCGACTCCATTTCATGGTTATAAAAAGTTATCCGCCCGTCGGGGAAAACTTTTTGAGTTTTCACCTTGCCCGCGTCATGCAATAGTGTCGCCAGTCGGGTGATCGGGTCCGGGTTTGCACAGTTTCGCAGAGCCTCCACGCAATGCGTCCCCACGTCATAAATATGATGTCTGTCCGGGCTTTTTTGTTCCACCCCGAAAGCCGCCTCCATCTCCGGTAAAATCTCTTTCCCCAAACCTGAATTTTTCAGTATCAGATACCCGTCCGCCGCCCAGTCACTGGCCATAATTTTCAACAGTTCATCCCTGATTCTCTCGGCGGAAATCTGCCCGATCTTGAGGGCGTTTTCCTGAATCGCCTGCATTGTTGCCGGCTCAATCGTAAATTGCAGTTGCGCCGCGATCCGCACCGCCCGCATCATCCGCAGCGCGTCTTCACCAAACCTCTCATTCGCGTCTCCCACACACCTGATTAGTTTATTTTTTAAGTCTTCTTGCCCTCCGTGTAAATCTACTAACTCCATTTTGGGGTTAATGGCTATCGCGTTTATCGTAAAGTCCCTTCGCAAGAGGTCCTCTTGCAAATGGCTCCCCCAAGCCACTTTATCCGGATGTCTGCTGTCACTATATCCCTGTTCAGTTCTGAACGTTGTAATTTCATATGGCCTCCCGCCCTCCTTATTTTCTATGCCGACCGTCCCGAATTTATTGTCATAAAATCCGTCGGGATACAATTCCAATATCTGCTCCGGAGTCGCATTCGTCGTAAAATCCCAGTCATACAGCGGCTTATTCAGCAGAATATCCCTCACCACCCCCCCCACAATATATATTTCAAAACCAGCTTTCTCGAATTTTTCCAAAATTTCGGTAACCTGGTTGGGTGCAGTCAATTGGAGACTCATATTTACAACTCACCCCCTTCCCCTCTCTTTAATCAAAGAGAGGGGAGCAGGAGGGGTGAGTTATTGCTAGAATTCTAGCATGACGGAAGATCAGATTATTCAGAAGTTGCTAAATAATCGCGGTCTCACCTCTAAAAAAGCCGTTGATGAATTCTTCCACCCCGTTCATCCGTCAGAAATAAAATCTCCTTTTGATCCCAAACCCGCAATAAAATTAATAAATTCTCATATCAAAAAAGGCAACAAAATAGCCATCTACGGCGACTACGATGTGGACGGCATCTGTTCTACGGCAATATTGTGGGAAACCCTTTATTCGCAATACAAAAATGTTTTTCCCCACATTCCCCACCGCCGCGAAGAAGGTTACGGGTTGTCGATTGCCGGCATCGATCATTGCCTGGCCCAGGGCGCCAAACTAATTATTACGGTTGATAATGGGATTACCGCGATAGAGCAAGTCGACTACTGTAAATCTCATGGCTGCGATATCATAATTATCGACCATCACGAAAAAGGCCCCCGCCTCCCTGATTCACAATTCATAATTCATGATTCAAGTACTTGTGCAGCCGGATTAACTTGGTTTTTTTGTAGAGATTTTAATTCTACTCAATCCCTCGAACTGGTCGCCCTTGCCGTCATTTGCGACATCGTCCCTCTTTTAGGCACCAACAGAAGTTTCGCCAAATTCGGCCTGGAAGAATTAAATAAAACTCAGCGCCCCGGCCTATTAGCGGTTTTTGAAGAGGCTGCTATTAAACCGCCCATTACCCCGTATCACGTCGGGTTCATCATCGGCCCCCGTCTAAACGCAGCCGGCCGCCTGGAACACGCCTTGGATAGCCTCCGCCTCTTATGCACCAAAGATCCCGCCAAAGCCCATGACCTTGCCGCTCACCTGGGCGAAGTTAACCGCACCCGTCAAGAACTCACACAGCATGCCGTAGAACATGCCTTAAATTCTCTCAATATAACCAACTTATTAGTAACTGCCCACGAATCTTACGACGAAGGCATCATTGGTCTCATCGCCGCCAAACTGGCGGAAAAACATCACCGTCCGGCTGTCGCCATCAGCATTGGTGAAAAAACTTCTAAAGGCTCCGCCCGCTCCATCCCCGGTTTTCATATCACCGAACACCTGCGCCAATTCGAAAGTTTATTAGCCAATGTCGGTGGCCACGCCATGGCCGCGGGCTTCACCCTCGAATCAGCCAAATTAGCCCAATTTGCCCAAGCCGTCTCGAATCCCGATATTCCTGCGGACCTGCTCGTCAAAAAACAACGCGTCGACTGTGAGATTCCACTAGACGCTATACGCTATACGCTTTACGCTAATCTCAAGGACTTCGAGCCCTATGGTCTCGGCAACCCCACCCCGACTTTCTTGACCAAAAATGTTCATATATCCAACGTTCGCCAAATGGGCAAACTCAATCAGCATTTGAAATTTAATGTCGATGACTTGGAAGCGGTTTGGTTTAACGTGCCGTCCCCCCCTCTTAAGTTAAGAGAGGGGCCAGGGGTGAGTTATGACATCACTTATACGGTGGACCAAAACACCTGGAACGGCTCCACCAAATTACAACTCATTGTCAAAGAAGTTTCCCCCTCTCTTTCTCGCCCTGAGCATGTCGAAGGGGATTAAAGAGAGGGGGTTAGGGGGTGAGTTAGAAAAAGGCGTTATAATTCCTCCATGAATCCTCTTTTAACAGACTTACTGTCGTCTTTAGATCAAACCCCCCGCCCCGTTGACCGGGATTTGATAATTAAGGCCTGGGAATTTGCCAATCTGGCCCACACTGGCAACACCCGCGATTCCGGCGAACCCTATATCATCCACCCCACGGCCGTTGCCAAAACACTTGCCATTTGGAACATGGATTCCACAACTATCGTCGCCGGCCTACTGCATGACACCATCGAAGAAGGCGGCGCCACCCGGCAGGACCTGGTCAAAGAATTTGGCGAAGAGGTCACCCGATTGGTCGACGGTGTTACCAAAGTCACCGACATCAGGCTCAAAGGCAGTGACCAGGAAGAATTTATGGAAAACCTGCGCAAGATGATTTTAGTCATGGCCCGCGATTTACGTGTGGTCATGGTCAAGCTGGCTGACCGTCTGCACAACCTGCAAACCCTGCAGTACATTGATCCCCAAAGCCAAATCGATAATGCCAAAGAAACTCTGGAAATTTACGCCCCCTTAGCCGACCGTCTGGGCATGGGTGAACTCAAGGGTCAACTAGAAGACCTGTCTTTCCTCTATGTTTATCCGGAAGAATATAGGACTTTAATTAATCAAACCAAAAAAATCTTTGCCGAAAGTGAAAAATATATCGAAAAGTTTAAACGGGAACTTCTATCCATCCTCAAGCCTCAAATTTCCAACGTCGTCATCAACATCCGCCATAAGCATTTATACAGCCTATGGCGCAAGCTCAATCGTCCCGAGATAGATAAAGATCTCGGTAAAATTCACGATTTAGTAGCATCACGGGTGCTTACAGAAACTGTTGACCAATGTTACATAGCCTTAGGACTAATCCACCGTAAATATCACCCTGTTCCGTATTTGGGAGTTTCCGACTTCATCGCCAACCCCAAACCCAATGGTTACCGGTCTATCCATACCAAGGTTTTCGGTCCCGAAGGCAGGATAGTCGAAATCCAAATTCGGACTTTTGAAATGCACCAACAGGCAGAAATGGGTATTTCTGCCCATTGGCAATACTCTGCCGCCAAATCCGCCGGAGCATCGGATGAAAAACTGGAAAAAGGCCACGTTCAAGTCTCGGAAAAGCTTTCCTGGGTCAAACAGTTAGCGTCATGGCAAAAAGAAATTACCGATAATCAGGAATATCTCCAGACTCTGAAGTTCGACGCCCTTCAGCACCGCAATTTAGTCTTTTCTCCGATCGGCGACGTTTACGATCTGCCTTACGGCGCTACCCCGATTGACTACGCTTATGCAGTGCACACGGATTTGGGTCATCAGGCCAAAGGCGCCAAGGTCAACGGCAAAATGGTGCCCTTAAATCACAAATTGGTAAACGGCGATGTCGTCGAAATAATAATCGACCGCAAACGCAAACTTCCCAACCACGAATGGTTAGACTTCGTCGTCACTACCACCGCCCGCCACCAAATCTCAAAAGCTTTAAAACCTTCTTAATCTCCGGGATACCCAAACATCTTAGCAATTTCGAGTGGAACTTGGGTTTGTTTAAGTAGTCCAAACGGTGATTCTCGAAAAACCTTTAATAACAAAACGCCCTCCTCCCTGACTACATCTCTTCTCAAATTTGGATCAGTTGCCACATGCCGGGCTAAGATTTCCCAATCTTTAGGAGTTAATTCGACTCCATTCACAAATTGATTCAATACTGAGTATCTATTATTTTCCACAATATTATCGCCCTTTCTCAATCAACATAATGCTAACAGCCTCTTCAAGTGTCAGGTTTGTTTCCAGTAAATCAATAACTTTTTGAGCCAGGTCGGCCAGCGGTCCGGCGCCGCGGGACAGATTATACACTGCTTTTACTCCGCCGCCGTACGCGGCATTTATCAGCTTGCCCTGGGCCTGAACAAAGTTGATATTAGACATCATACGGTGCTTCTAGCCTGTTAAGTTTTGAATATCTTCCCGGCCCCCTAGGGTTTCCCCCATGCTGAATGGTTCTCCGGACAAACAAACCCCCTCCGGCCTTCCCATTCGTCGGGATCTCGCTGAACTGAGCAATGATCTCTCCACTGTTCGGCCAATTGCCAAACAAGGCTTCAGCCAAAAGCGCTCTGGCGCCAGGAATTGGTTGATCGTTATATCTTTCAGTCATAAAAAAACCTCCCTTTTCTGGGAGGATTGGTTAAAAGTTTTAATTAAGTCAGGCTTTTACCATCCTCCCTTCACGCCCACTTCTGGGTGCGAATAAGGGAGAGGGTAATAAAAGCATGGCCTAACATTGACATAATTTTAGAACCTGGCTTGTATTCTGTCAAGACTGGGATATACTACCCTTATGGCAAAAAAGGTCCTATTAGACAAATACCAAATCGAAGTTACCCGCCAGCCAGATGAATCATATCTGGCAGTTTGCCCGGAGGTTCAAGGCGTGTATGCGGAAGGTAAAACCTATCTGGATGCAGTTCTAAATGTGGAAGATGTTCTCCGCATTTCTTTGGAATTATTGGGCAGTTCCCAATCCCCGACTTTGACTCATCAAAAATTTTTCTTGGAAATTCCCAACCCTCTTCGTTTCGGATTAACTGCATGAGCAAACAACCTCGAGCTACCGCCAAACAAGTAGAAAAGGTAGCTAAAAAATTAGGTTTCTTTTTCAAGAGGCATGGCCGCGGCAGTCATGACATCTGGCAACACTCCCAGACGGGCAGGATCTTAGTTATCAGTTATCATTCGGGGTCAATTATCAAACCGGGAACCATGAATCAAATTCTCAAATCACTGGAATTAACTTCAGAAAAGTTTCAGGAATTGATTTAACCCTTGAATATTTACCAAAAAGATCCATAATAAGCACATTGGCGATGATGGCATGACAAGCCGTAGCCGGAGGAAGAAAGTCCGATGTCCATCGGACAAGTAGAACCTCCCAGGAAGTGCCCGTAACAGCACTCAATTAAGCTATAAACCAAGGTGGCACCGCGGGATCCACTCGCCCTTGTTCCGAACTACTTCGGAACCGGCGGGTTTTTTAATGCTAAAATCAAAAAAGTTATGCAAAGAACCCTGATTATCGACACCCTTAAAAAAACCGGCCGGACGGTTCTGCTCAAAGGCTGGGTCAATACCCGCCGGGACCACGGCAAAATCGTCTTCATCGATCTGCGCGACCGCACCGGTCTTATTCAAACCGTCCTCACCCCCGACCTTGCCGGGTCCCTGCACCCCGAAGACGTGGTGTACATTACGGGCTTGGTAAAGCTCCGACCGGAGAATTTAGTAAATTCAAACTTAGCTACCGGAACAGTTGAAATCGAGGCCCAAAAAGTCGAGTTGGTCAGTCAGGCTGCCGAACTGCCCTTCGACATGGGCAGTCCGACCCTGAACGTCGAACTCCCCACATTATTGGATCACAGGACACTCACCTTGCGCCACCCTACCGTCCGCGACATTTTTACCCTCCAGGCGGCTGTTTACGAAGGCTTCCGCCAGGCCGCCCTTAAGCTCAAATGCACCGAAATTTTTACCCCAACCATATCCGCCTCGGCAACCGAGGGCGGGGCAGAGGTTTTCAAAGTCCAGTATTATGATCATTCGGCTTTCATGGTCCAGAGCCCCCAACTCTACAAACAAATGCTCGTTCCCGTCTTTGAGCGTGTCTTTTTAACATCCCACGCTTACCGCGCCGAACCATCGGTTACCACCCGCCACCTATCCGAGTCCGTTCAGATGGATTGCGAGCTGGGTTTTGTCGATTTCACAGATTTGTTAAATGCCCTGGAATTTGTTGGCAAAAACACGCTCAATTACATTACTAAAACCTGTCACCCCATCCTTAACCGCTACAACATTCCCCATCCCAGCGTTGCCAAAGTTCCCCGCCTGACCATGCGGGAAGCACAAAAAATTATTTTGGAACGCACCGGCGTCGACCACACTGCCGAACAGGATCTCATGCCTGAAGATGAGCGCGAGATTTGCAAATGGGCTCTCGAAAAATACGATTCCGATTTGGTGACTATCACACACTTTCCAACTCATAAACGCGCTTTTTATACCGCCCCGGATCCCAAAGACCCAACATACTCATTAAGCTACGATCTGTTATTTAGGGGCATGGAAATTTTAAGCGGCAGCCAGCGCATCCACGACCAAGACCAACTGGTTTCGGTTATGAAAGACAAGGGATTAAACCCAGCTAACTTTGCCATGTATTTGCAGTCGTTCAAATACGGCATGCCACCCGAGGGCGGATTTTCTTTCGGTCTGGAACGCCTAACCATGCAGTTCCTTAAACTTGGTAACATCCGCGAAGCTTCGCTTTTCCCCCGCGACATGGAACGTGTCGACTTCCGCCTCTCATGAAATTGTTTAGAAAACAGGCCAAGGTTTATCTCCGCCGGGTGAAATCTGCCACCCGGTTTCTTCTTCACCACTATCCCCGGATCACCCTGATCTCCCTGATAATCCTGACTCTTTTTTTATATCCCCGTTCCCCCAAAAAGATCGAAGTTTCACCCCCCCCGGTCTCCAAATTTATTTTCCTTTCTCCTACACCTGACCTCACGCCCAAATCCAAAAACATTCCCCTGCCCAAAATCTCCGCCGAACACTTTATGATTTTGGATAGGGATTCAAAGCAGGTTATGTATCAAAAAGATGCCGATGACCCGGTCCCGCCCGCCTCGACGACTAAAATTATGACCGCCCTGGTCGCTCTCGATTCCTTTCCCCTCACCCGGGAAATCACCGTCAATACATCGTATTCGGACGGCCAGGTTATCGGTTTTAAACCCGGGGAGATCCTGACTGTCGAGCAGCTGCTGTATGCCCTTCTGGTCCAGTCTGGTAACGACGCGGCCGAGATTCTAGCAGAGAATTTTCCCGGCGGCCGACCCGAATTTATCTCCGCTATGAATGCCAAGGCCGCAAATTTGCGCCTGACCCATACCGCTTTTACCAACCCCACCGGATTAGATGAGGAAGGTCATTTCTCATCCGCCGCTGACCTTGCCCGCCTAGCCGATGTGGCCATGGACAACTCCGAATTTGCCCGGATCGTCGGTACCGAAAACGCTGTTTTGCCCGGTAATCACGTTCTTACCAACTTGAACCAGCTTCTGGGTAAGGTCCCGGGCGTCCTGGGCATCAAAACCGGCTTCACCGATAACGCCGGCCAAGCCCTGGTGACCCTGGTCAACCGCGGCCATACCATCATTCTCGTCGTCCTCAAATCCACAGACCGTTTTTCCGACACCCAAAAACTCATCGACTGGAGTTATTCTAATTTTAGCTGGTAGGGTTACGGAATATTTATATACTTCAAATCCACCGCCTGCACATACCCCAAAAATCCTCCGTCCCCTTCAAACACGATTACCGGCTGGATGAAGTCCTGCGGCCCATCCGATTCATAATAGGCCAGATATGCGTTGCGCACCGTCGCCGTCGAGAAGTACTTGGGCATATATCCCAAGCCCTGCGTCAGCTCCGACCACGCCTGGTCGGAGGTTTTCAGCGGATACGTCGCCGCGTCGTTGGCCACAATCATCGAGTATTGGTAATTGGCGGCCACAGTGCCTTTATTCCGTTCCCCGATCCCCGAAAACAGGATATTCACCGGAGAAGTTTCTCCCCCCGGCGTCACAAATTTCACTTTGTCCCTATTAGCCCTGAAAATATCCACTCTCACGAAGTTGGCTTCCGAGTAAGACGGTGCCTGCTTCATCTCCCCGGAATACGTGGCTATCAGATATTCAGCTTTGACCACTCCCTGAGCCAAATCGTCCGGCAGCGCCCCCAGAGTGGAAAAGAAGTTCTTTGCTAGCCGTCCGGCCTCCTCAATTGTCGGCAGCGTTACAGACTCGAATTGAACCTTGTCATTGAGATAATCCAGATTGTATACAAATCCTCCGGAAATCAGGTTCACCGTCAGCCTTGCCGGCAGAGTCGGGTGCCCAAATCGGTAAATATGGTCGCTCTCTTTAATCGGGTCGTTGGTAAAGCCCAGCGATCTGGCCCTGGCCTTCATCCGTTCCAGTTCCAACAGGCGCGATTTGTTGATCCCCACCAGATACACATTTCCCACATCCGATAACTTCGGCAAAGCTCCGGAAATCGTTTCCAATCTGAGTACGGGTGACGGCGACGCATCACCCGGATTTCTGGGAAACGTCAATGCCGGCAGCTTTCCGTACCGCACGGTTGGCGGCGGCGGCGGCGGCGGATTTATCCTCCTGTACAGTGCCAAGCCGCCCCGGTAGATAAACGGCGCCGCGGTAATCACAATTATTCCGATTATCCCCCATTTAACTCCCTTTCTCCCGTAGTAACTGATCTCCGTGAGCGTCGCCATGTTTTTGCTGTAAAATCATTTTACAACACTTTCTATGATTCGCACTCGTTTCGCCCCCTCCCCCACCGGCTACATTCACATCGGTAACTTGCGTACTGCCGCCTATGCTTACGCCCTGGCAAAACACTCCGGTGGTCAATTTCTGCTGCGCATTGAGGATACCGACCAAAAACGTGAGGTCAAAGACGCTTTGGAAAAAATTTATTCCACTCTCAAAATATTTAATCTCAAATGGGACAACGAACCTGCTATTCAATCCCAGCGCCTCGGTCTTTATAAACAAGCTGCCGAAAAACTTGTTGCCTCCGGCCACGCGTATCTTGATGAAGGTGCCATTCGTCTCAAAGTTCCAAAGGACGAAACAATAACTTTCCACGACTTTGTTCTGAATAAAGACGTTTCCTGGAGCTCCAACGACGTGCCGGATGCCGTTCTTCTCAAATCCGACGGTTTTCCCACCTACCATCTGGCCGTAGTCGTCGACGACACCGATATGGGCATCACCCACGTTATTCGAAGTGTTGATTGGCTTCCCAGTACCCCGATCCACATTCTGGTTTTTAAATATCTGGGCTACGAATTGCCCCAAATCGGCCACCCCACCGCCATCCTTGATCCCCAGGGTGGAAAATTGTCTAAGCGGAAAAACAACGTTTCTGTCGAGCAATTTTTGGCCGACGGTTATTTACCCGAAGCCCTGTTAAATTTCGTCATTCTGCTCGGCTGGGCGCCCAAAGACAATCGTGAACTATTTACCCTGGATGAATTCGTCGCCGCTTTTGACATTGCCGGTTTCCAAAAATCCAATCCGGCCCTGAATTTGCAAAAGCTCGATTGGTTCAACGCCCATTACATCCGCCAGAAATCTGATGAAGAATTAATTCAATTAATTAAACCCTATTTTGACCATCCCAAACTAGCCGAAATTATTCCTCTTCTCAAAGACCGGGTCACCA
>Ga0209541_10002171_pt1 | contig 37597 bp, 40 predicted proteins | sample RifCSPlowO2_01_FD_184027 | JGI IMG/M metagenome (GOLD analysis project Ga0209541, IMG submission 184027) | Groundwater microbial communities from Rifle, Colorado - Rifle CSP2_plank lowO2_0.1 (SPAdes) (version 2) | ecosystem: Environmental > Aquatic > Deep subsurface > Groundwater | place...
ATTCGACTTTTCGAATCAAGCGAGCGTAGCGAGCGAAGTCCGGTACTAAGCTTTGCTTTAGTACTGGGTTTCACTACCTGGCATAAGATTAAATTTTTTATTTATTTTGTTAATTTATTTTTTATTGAAATTATTTTAAGTTTATTATTTTATTAAGTTTACCCCGTTAGAAACCTTCGACGAAAAAGAATTTTAAACGATTTTTTAAGTATCTTCTTCCCATTCCGGATTTGAGATATTTTTCTCTCATCCGAGCGTCTTTTTGATTTAAACTTATTTCACAATACATAATTTTCCAAGGTGCTCCATGTTTTGTAGATTTGTTTTTGCCAGAATTATGTCTTAAAATTCTTTTTCTCAAATCTCTTGTTGAGCCGATATACCATCCTTTGGTCTTTTTGCTTGATAACACGTAAACATACCACATGCCTTGGTTTCTAACGGGGCTATCTTATGCTGCCGACAAACTTATAGACCGGCAACAAAATAGACAACGCCAAAGAACCTACCACAAGACCCATAATAAGAAGCATCAAGGGCTCAATTAAGGTTATCAATGCTTTAAGCAGCCTATCGGCATCATCTTCGTAAAACTCAGAAACCGTACGAAGCATACTTTCCAAATTTCCGGATTTTTCGCCTACCTCCATCATGCTTGTTAATAAATGCGGAAAAAAATCGCTTCTTTCACGAAATACATCGGATATCGGCGCTCCGCGCTGAATTTCGGGACGGGCCGACAATATAGATAATTTGTATTTTTCATTTCCTACTGAATCGGCAGTAACTTCGAGAGCGTTTAATATAGGAAGGCCGGCCTGAATAAGGTTTGCGAATGTCCGCGAAAACCTGGCCAAAGTTATTTTTTTTATCAAATTACGGCTAAGCGGCACCCTCCAAGCTATGTTAAGGAGCATCTGTCTGCCCAAAGGAACTTTTGTAAAATAAAATGCTGTTGCCGCAAATCCCAGAACCGTAAAGATAGGGACAAAAATAGAAGAGCTGAAAAAATCGCTTAACGAAATAAAAAATTGTGTGATGGGCGGCAGAGGGATGTTACTTGATTTAAAAGCCTGCGCGATACGCGGCAACACGAAAGTAACCAAAAATATGGAAAGAAGTATGCTGGCGCTCAAAAGTATCGCCGGATATATCATTACGCCGACTACTTTTTGTCTCAACTCATAATCTTTTCTTAGTTGAATAGCCAACTGATCCAATACGTCCGCCAAATTTCCTGAAACTTCCCCGGCTTTAAGCAAACCTATAACGATGGGAGGGAAGTCTTTGGGCCATCGCTGAAAAGTAACAGAAAGCGCCTGTCCTCTCTCAAGATTGGACATCGATTGCTGTAAAATATTTTTCATCGCTTCTTTCTCGGCGTCACGGATCAAAATATCAAAAATATCTTTAATACCAAGACCGGCTCTCATCATAACTGAAATATGCCTGAACAAAAGAATTTTTTCAACAATACCTATACTGCCGCCTATTGTTATTTTGGAAAGCGAGCGCCGAGTACTCTCCCCTTTAACTAAAATAGGAGTTAGGCGCTGAGAAGTAAGCAGGTCAGTAACCTGAACTTTATCTTTGGCGTCAAGCTCTCCTTTATGAATTTGTCCTTGGGCGTCTATGGCTTCCCAAACGAATTTCATAATTAAATCAAAAATTAAAAATCAAATATCAAAATCACAAATTAAAATGTAAAGTTATTTTCTGCCTTTAAGAGTTAATATGCTGGAAGCAAATATTTTGGCGATTTCGTCTAATTCTTGTAAAAACCATTCGGTGTTTTCTTTATCGGTTCTTTTGCTATCTCGAAGCAACGCTATCCATATCTTACTTTCATTCGCTGATTTAAGCGAATGGTTAAAAAAGTTAGTAAAATCCTTTTTGCTGCTTGAAGCCTGTCCTTCTATATAATTACCTAGTATGCTCGTGCCGCTTCGCAATAATTGATCTCCAATCCTTCTAGAAACGTTATCATTTGGTAATTTATCGATAAACTCTATAAGTTTAAGGGTAAAAGAGTAAAGTCTGGTTTTAAACTCAATTTTAAATTTTGATCTGTCATTTTGCATTTTGCTTTTTGATATTTGATTTACTCTCTTACTACGCGCAATAATTCATCTATTGTAGTAACCCCTTCTTCTACCTTGCGGAGACCGTCTTTGAACATTGGAGTCATGCCGTCTGCGATAGCCTGTTTGCGCAATTCAGAAGTAGAACGGCTTTCCAATATCAATTTACGCAGGCTTTCCGTTATACGCATTACCTCAAATAAAGCTACCTGACCGCGGTATCCGGAATGGCCGCAGGTGCGGCAACCCGTTCCGAAAAATATACTCGAAGGAATTTCAGCATTAATTTCAATATCGCCAAAAAATTGTTTCAATTGTTCAATTTGGTTTTGTAGCTGTTGTCTCTGCTCCGGCGTAGGCGACTGCGAATGGATACACACTGGACAAATTTTTCTCACCAAGCGCTGAGCAATGACCACGTTAGCGGTTGACGCTATCAAGAACGGCTGGACACCCATATCTATAAAACGTGGAATGGCTGTTGGCGCGTCGTTGGTGTGTAAAGTTGAAAGCACCAAATGTCCGGTTAACGCCGCGTTAACAGCGATCGAGGCGGTTTCATCATCACGTATCTCTCCCACAAGAATAATATCCGGGTTTTGACGCATAAGAGAACGCAAACCGGTAGCAAAAGTAATGCCCGCCTTACTGTTAACCTGCGTCTGGTTAATGCGCGGCATAGAATACTCGATAGGGTCTTCAATGGTAGTAATGTTTACGTTTGGAGTATTTAGGATCTGCAAGATAGCATAAAGAGTTGTTGTTTTACCGGAACCGGTAGGGCCGGTAGACAAGATCATACCGTGCGGTTTTTTAATTTCATCCGTTAATATCGCAAGATCAGATGGAGAAAAACCAAGTTCGGTTAAGTTGGTCGGACGAGATGCTCCGCGCAAAATACGCATTTCAACTTTTTCTCCGAAAAATACCGGCATCACAGAAACACGGATATCAATATCTTCTTGTTCAAGTTTAAAACGAAAACGTCCGTCCTGCGGTTTGGCATGTTCATCTATTTCAAGATTTGCCAAAACTTTTACGCGCGCGACGATTATCGGCTCGATCGGTTTGGCCATCGTTAAAACTTCGCGCATTATTCCCTCAACACGATAACGGATCAATAATTTATCCTCGGTGGGTTCAAAATGGACGTCTGAAGCATCTAGGGTTATGGCGTGTTCAATAACGCTGTCCAAAATACGTATGACCGGAACTTCCTCGGCCATGCGCGCGAGATTTATTTCTCCGCCTTCAAGTTTTGCTTTTTTAATATTTTCATCGATTATTACGTTGAATTCTTCTTCGAGTTTTCGCTTATATTGACGCAAAACAAATTTCAGATCAGAAGCCAAAACATAATGAGGTTCAACATGCATCCCAAGTTTTGCGGCAACAAATGCTATTGTCCCCAAATCCCCCGGGTCCTCCATAGCAAGCTTTACAACACCGGCTTCTTTATCCAAAGCGTAAACCGCGGCAGATTTTGATTTTGCGAAAGATTCAGGTAACAATTCCACAATTTGCGGATCGATCTTATCTTTTTTAATTTCAGCAGTAGGCACCTTAAAATAATCAGACATTATATCTGCCAAGTATTGTTCGGATAGATCGCCCCGGCCGATTAAGGTGTTGCCAACGGTTCGTCCGTTTCTTTTGGCTTCGGCAACCGCGGTAGTATAAGCCTCTTCGGTCAAAAGACCCGAGCCTAAAATCGCGTTTTTTAATTCCTCATCTGTTATGTGCAAGTTAAAAAGGCAAAGCTATAAGCTAAAAACGCAAAGCAGCGAGTGTTTTACGCTTTTCGCTTTACACTTTACGCTTTTATTATATCACGTTTCTGACTATTTATTACACAAATTATTATCCACCAGGTAGTAGAAATTCGACTTTAAATTCGGTTGTTCGCTGTAGCGAACGGTCGAATTTTCACTACCTGATCCACCCCGTTAGAAGTTTACGGTTAAATTATAGGCCGGAAAAGGCATTTGCCTTTTCCGGCAAAAGCAATCATCTCTTTGGTTAACATTATCTAAATAGCGTTATTTCTCTATTGGTAAACTTCTAACGGGGTCCACTAAAGCCAAAATCCCGCTTTAAAGCGGGATTTTTATTATAATTTAACTCTATTTAGCTTGCGATAATGTACGCTCCAGACTGTTTACACGAGCCTCAAGCGCTTCTAGTCTAGCCAAATCAGCTTTTGCGCTAAGCATAGTTCTTAATTCTCCAATTTCTTTATGTATAAGAGAAAATTCTGCTCTAAATTCTTGCAATTCATATTCGATTCGCTCAAGCCGCTGATTTGTTTCTTCAAAATGTTTACCGTTTTCTTCTGTTTGTCTCGACACGGTATCTAATTCAATCTTAACCTCTTGTAAATCTGCAACAACTCGTTCCACTTGCCCCGAAACCATATCTTGTCCCTCGCCAAATGCCTTAAATTGGTCGCGTAAATTTTCAAGCAAAACCTGAGTATAATCTTTTTTGTTATCTTGGTCGTTCATACCAGGTAGTAGAAATGCGACTTTTAATACAATCGAATTTCCAATTTAGTTAGATTTAATATTCCTAACTTTACAATTATACCAAATAGTACAAACTCTTTTTTTGTTCCGCCTCTGGCGGAACGGTCGCATTTTCACTACCTGGCATATTTGTTAATATTACCGGAAAATCTTATCTGGACATTCTTTTCTCTATACGCTCAAAACGATCAGCAAGTATATCAAGATCAACCTTATATGCGGTTTGAGATAATCGAAGTTCTATATTTTCTAACACATGGGCGATGTTTGCCAATACAATTTCGTGCTGTTCTAAACGCTCATCTATTTTATCAAATCTATCTTCTCCGTGTTGAAAACCCTGCTGCGTCATCAGTGCCAGCTGTTCTATGCGACTATCAACTAAATGCTCAACATTTTTTTCTAATTGATTCACGCGGCTATCAACTAAATTCTCAACTCGCTTATCTAATCGCGCAAAGCGCTTTTCCAACCAATCTATACTTACTGGTTTATTACTATTTATTCTTTTATTTTTAACCTTTTTTCTGGTAACCATAAAAGCATTTTAAATCAGTAAACAAAATTAAGCAAATTATCTAATAAAAACAATTACTATATAGCTTTTTGTTTTCTAGATATTCTCTTTACGAGCCATCCAAAACTCATACCCAAAAAAACTATAAAAAAAGCTAATGAAACCACAAATAAACCCACCAACGCATCAAGCCAAAACCATATAAGGTTAAAAAATATAACGGTTATGCCTACAAAAAATATGAACTTTCTATTATGAAAACCGAATCTCCGAAATCCCAGAAAACCTAAGAAAAAAGGAAATGAGAAGAAAAATCCAAACGGGATAGCCAACCAAGGTATACCTGCGATATTTGCGCCAATAGATCCAATCGCAATCCCTATATTAAAAATAATGGCGGCAGGATAGGCAAAAATTAAGGCCAAAATAAACGCTTTTAAAAATGTTTTCAGCATAGAATCATTCTTTTAACTTAATATCTATAAACCAAAAATCATTGTAACAAAATGATAACCGTATAATTTCTTCCGTCATTCAAACTTGCTTTGATCTGCCATGTGCCTGGTGAAAGCGTATCTGTTGAAAGATTATAAATGTATTTATCCCCTTCATACCTGAACAGATTACCGCTGTCTGCGTTAGAACTAGACATTAGTATCTCATCTGTACCGATTATACCATTTTCGATTTTGGCAACAAAAATTTGCGCTAGACAAGCCAAATACAAGAATCCCACCCAATGGATGAGATTTTCGTCATTTTAGTCATTAAACAGGTTAGACGAAAATATTTTTAGATTACATTATTTAGTAAACCATAACCGTTTCCTCAATTAGAACGCGCAACAACAAAAGTTGTAGCATATAAACTATTATTGCAAAAATTAAGGGGTAACTATATATACCTAAAAGATGTTTATGGTGTTTCTTACGCTTAAAGCTAAAAACACCAATCAAAAAAGCGACGGCTGGAAGAACTAAAATCGCTGGCGAAATAATAGGAAAAATAAACAGAAAAAATAAAAATTCTGTAAACGGATTTTGCAGCCAAAAAGATTCCGAAATAAAATGAATCATACCCTAAATATAAATTTTATACTTCGCCTATAAAATAAACATTAGTAAAGTGAAATAATAACAGTATAAACTCTTGCGTCATCAAGTGTTACTTTTAGCTGCCAGGTTCCACCCCCTAAAGAACTAGTCGCAAGATTATAGACGTAATGATTACCTTCTACCCTAAATAGATTTCCTGTATCTGATCCTGAAGACGACATTGGTATTATATCATTTCCAATAACTCCATTCTCTATTTTTGCAGCGGTGAGACGCGCAATTACGTCCGGCATAAATTGCCCGCTCGCGTCGAAAAGCTGAAAACTAATCGGTAAAGTTCTGCCAAGATTATAATTTCCTCCTGATCTAATTGGGTTCAAAAATCCGCCAAAATTATAGATTACATCAAAACTAATCGTTTTTGTAAATATATTATTAACCAAATCTTTTGCTGTAATAACTATAGTGTAAGTTCCCGGACTTGTAAAAGTAAGTATTTCTCCGGATTCAAAAGTCTGCCCATCCAAAGTCGCACTTACGCTAAACAAACCCACACCCTCATCTTGCGCGGAATAATCAAATTGCAAAGGCGTTGAATTTAAATAATATTCCGGTATTATCGCTGTACTTGAAATAACGGGCGGCGCAATATCTTCCGGCTCGATTTCAGATAATTCCAAATCCTCAGCATTTAATGAAACCCTCAAACCTTCTATTACTTCCGAGCTGGTATTTGCGTTAAAATTTCGTGTAAGTGAAGACGCATCATCAAAATACATTATTTCTATTTCATAAGAACCGTTGTTTGTACCTTGGGTTTTAATTTGATATTCTCCATCCAATGGATTTGATATTGTCAAAAATTCAATTTCTGAATTTTCAAACCCAGTATAATAAGCCAAAGGAATCTCGTTAACTTCTTGTTCCGTAATAAAATCCTTACCAATACGCCTACCCGAAGGATCAATAATCTGCATATCGACTGGCGAAAAAAGCATAAAAGAAAGCATGCGCTCAACTCTTGATTGTGGCTGAATAGGATTTATAGTTTTACCTGTCAAAATATAGAACGCTTCATCGAATGCGTTAGTAGGCAGCCCTTGATGATCTGAATTAATCAAGATCTCTTCTACATTCGATAGATTCAATGCTTGAGCGCTTAAAATTGGAACGGATCCATCTCCTATTCCAAGCTCTAAACCATGATCACCAAAAAAATTATCAAAGTTCTCTGGGTAACCATGTTCCCATAAGGGTAGTTTGGATAAATCGTTTACAATACGAATTTCTTCAATCGTGTCATCAAAAAAACTATTGCCTGCAAAATTATAAATTTTAACATCGCTTTCGTTTAAAATAATCAGATTTTCTGGCGAATTAAGGTTTTCCAAGAAAATATTTTCTGGATAGTTAATTGGATACTGCGATAAAATACCTTCAGGTGTTAAACGTAGATAATCATAAATTGGTAGTATTTGAGGCACAGAGAGAACTTTATTCCGAATATAATTAAATGTACCGTACTCACCATGAAAACCTTCGAAATGCGCCGTTGCTTTAATCACTAACTCTGTAATTTTTTCGTTAATAAAATTTAATGGCGAAGCTTCACCCGCTTCCCAAGTTAAATACGCTCCTGGCGCTCCGATATGCGGCGTTCCTAGAATAATAAACTTATCAACGTCATCTTGATACAAGCTGCTTTCAATATAATATCTGGCCACTAACCCACCCATAGAGTGAGCTATAATATCTACTTTGTCGCACTCACATAAACTTTTTATTCTTTCGATTTCATTAGCTAATTTTTGTGCGGTTACTTCATTTGTTTCTCTCCAATCATACGCAAAAGGAAACAGATTTTGATTTACGCCATCAAGATCATAACCATTATTATCTAAAGCAGCAACCAAATCATCATAAGTATGTAAAATTGGATCTAAAACCAATTCCCACTCTTGTGAATTTGGTCCGGTTTTTCTCCAAAAGGAACCGACTATACCCGGAATAATGATTAATGGATTAGGTTTAATTATAAAATCTATATTTCCAACTTCACCAAATTCCTGCCACGCAGAAGCATTGCCCTGAGAATCTATTGCTCTAGCCTGCCAATGATACGCGCCATTAGCTAAATCAAAAACGTTAGCCGTCGCTTCCATCCCAGAATCAACAAAAACACTTTCTTGGGTTGGCGTATTTAAAAATTCACCTTCAAACTCGTCTGTTCTTCTTAGTTCAACTTGCAATTTCACTTGGTTATTAGCGGACGAAGAAATATTCGCCTTAAAAGTCATCGCAGTACCCAAAACATTACCGCCCTCTTCGGCTTCCGTAACTCCGTCAGATTTAAATTGATTTAAATCTACAAGGTTTGGTCCAAAATCATTAAGAACAAAATAATTTGAAATTCCATTACCGTATAAATTAATTTGACCACCTGATACATTTCGAACTATACCACGAACAACTAAATTTTCTTGATTGCAATTCAATCTAGAAGAAATATCAAAATCAATTTGATTATAACCTATATCAACTGGACTTGGCGTGATAAAAGAAGAAAAATGATTACCACTAACAATATCAACAAAAGATAAAAACCCATTTGAAGGTGAAATAAAACAACTACCTATAATATCAAAATACCAATTATTAACCGCATTAGTGTTGTCCGCATTAATAAAAATATTATTTATAGAGAAAATTTGATTAAGAGGAATAGTTGTAATATCAAATGCTTCGTTGTTATTTAATAGCCTAGTTTTTAGCATTTTTATGGGCTGACTATAAAATGAGCCGCTAAACGTGGCAGGTGGATTATTAATATTATTGGGTATATTAACAGAAAAATTAGAAATAGCTTGTGAAATTGTTGAAGTGTCGTTCCTTGCCTCAAAAATAAAATCTCCATTCCAAAGATTAAATATTTCTTGAGTTCTCCACGTTTCATCGGAATTACATATAGATTGACGGTTGAGTAACTCGGATGATTCTGACTTTAAGCTCCATTGAACATAAGTTACTTGCCCTTGATAATCACATTCTCCTAAAATTATAACGGGATCCGAAGTTATAACCTGAAACATATCAATATTAGGTGTTTCCGGAGGAGTATCTTCCATAACATTATAGATTTGAGATCCATTTCCATAAAATTTGATTTTTGCATCATTAGCAATATTTCTTACTATGATTTGAAAATATACTTGCTCCTGATTACAATTTTGTCCTGCGAACATTAAACCGTTTAAAGTTTGGGATGCTTCAAGATTTAAATTCGCAGCAGAAATATTAGTAGGCGTGGGTGTACTAACTGATCTAGATTTGCCGGCATCAGAGAAAAATAAAAAACCGTTTGACGGATGCAAAAAACAAGAATATAAAACATCAAAATACCATGTATTTATAAGATTTGTATTTTCTGCATTAATTGTAACTCTATTTACTTTAAGGTTAGCTGTCAAAGAAAGAGGGGGTAAAAATAGAGATTGATTATTAGAAAGTGTTGCCGTAACAGTATCTTTTACTAATTGCTGAGATATAACTTCTGCATTTGCATCATTAGAAATACCTGCAAATAAGAAAAGACTTATAATACTGATAATAAATTTAAATAAAAAGTGTGGTTTTTTCATAATTGAATACATTTTAAAATAATAATGATTATTTGATCTATGAAAACAAATTAAAATTTAGATAAACAAAAAATCCCGCTTTACGCGGGATATTAAATAATTTTATCCATTTTGTCAATAAAATAATCGCGGAACTATATATAATCCGGTTAACCCTAAAATTTTAAATATTGTGGGCGAAAGAAGAAAAGCGAAAGGAGCCGCAAGTATAAAATAAGGCATTATGGGGGTACGCACTTCATCATCTTTAATGAAACGATGCAATAACTTTAATATAGGAATGCGCCGTTCTGAATCCATTCGTACCAAATTTAAAGTTAAAAGAGCCCCGATATACATCGCAAAAACAAAAAATACATAAACCATAACTGCGGGCCAACCGGCTAAAGCCCCAAACAACATAAAAATTAAGATTTCTTTGGAATTTATACGCAATCCCCCGCTCTGTTTTTTAACGATCCACCAATAAATACTGACAACTCCCGTTACAACAAGCCCCACTATCCATGTAGACCAAAAACTAAGAAACGCATAACCCAAAAAATATTCGCTAAGTGGCTTATATGGTGGTAAAGCATATTTAATCGGTCCGCTCATGAATGACTGATATTGCAAAATCGTAAGCATTACCGACGTTAAAAATAATAAAGAAAAGCCCAGAATAAACAAGAATATCAAAAAACTTCTAGGGATAAGTCCTTTTTTTATTCTATAAAAAACAGCTAGCAGTAACGCCAGAATCAAACCAACACTTATAGGCAAGGCAATCAAAAAAGCACCGAAGTCAGAAAATAGGTTGAATTCCCATGATATGTTTGGCAACATATACAATTTATAATTGCATACTATATTTAAAAAAACAAACGAGCCTCAATAAAAGGCTCGTTCGGCTTAATTATGTTTTATTTACTTAGTAGGTCGCTTCTGTTGGGCCAATAGTAAGAGTGGTTCCAACTTCATAATAAGCAGTGTTATCTCCACCATCATTCGCGTCCATATCTTGGTTCGGAGATGCGCCAGCATATTTCGTACTTTCAAGAGTGGCGGCTAACTCGAAAGCTGGCGTTGGCTTTGTACCATCAACGCCACCCTGTTGACATATATAACGATAAAGAAAATCTGCACTTGTAGGCGTTGCATCAAGTAAGGTATTGGTAGGATCAACCGGAAGATTAGAAAGAGGCGAACCGCCAGTAATATCAGTAAAGTCAACTGGGATCCATCCAGTTCCATCAACTAACGCATGGGTAGGACTGGCAATGGACATACAAAAATCGCCGGCAGCTGCATCAAATCCACTACCGATATCTGCTCCGGCGCCCGGAGTAAGAACCCCAACACACGCAGACACAGCATTTGCCTGAGGATAACTATAATAGATATTGGCATCTGTATGATTATCACCCAAACAACCAGCAAGAGCACCAGCGCCACCATCCAAGTCAACCGGGTTAACGGTTGTCATGTAAAGAGAAATTGCTGACTTCATTGTTGCTAAATCTGATAATCTTTGTGAATCTCTTGCTTGAGCCAAGGTTTGAGCCGGATTCAAGACTATAATTACCACCGCGGCCAAAATGGCTAAGATAGCAATGACAATTAAAAGCTCAAGAAGCGTGAAGCCTCGCTGAACTTTTTTTGATACGTTTGATAATGTTTGCATAATTTATTAGGGTTTAGGGTTTAGGGTTTAGGGTTTAAACCACTGAAAACTAATACCTATTTTATTTTTAATTATAACTTTTTTTATTTAATATATTGACGAACTTTAACGACTACATCTTGTATTTTCATGCTAGTTTTGACCACATAGTCAACCGCGCCCAGCGCCTTACCCCTTGTCATATCATCTTCCTGGCCTAAATTTGAAAGAATGATAGTGGGTATATCTTTAATGCTTGGATCCTTGTTCTTATCCGCCAAAAGATCAAAACCATTTTTCTTTGGAAGCATTATATCCAAGAGAATGAGCTGGGGTTTTAATTCCTTGACCTTGGCAAGACCGGATTCGCCATCTAAGGCAAAAGCTGTTGTTATGCCCTCGTGGTCAAATTTAACTTTATATGCTTTTGAAAGAAAAGGATCATCCTCAATAACAAGGACTTGTGTTCCTTTGACCGCGCCCAAAGGTACGGTCGCATCCTTATTTTGAAGCATTGTATCTATCATAAATTATAGCACAAAATATAGATTAATGGCTGTGGATAAGTAAAAAGCACTACTGAGCCTGAACTTGTCCGCTGGAAGATAAGATAGTGCGGACAACATCTATTATTTCTTCGAGACGCCAATCGGCTTTTACAAAGTATGTTTCAACGCCTAATTCTTTGGATTCGCGTATCTTATCCGGACTGCCTGAATTTGAAACAACTACAACCGGGATCTTTGCCCCCTCTTCTGTAGTCCTCACTTTCCTTAAAAAATCCAGCCCCTGCATGCCGGGAAGCATTAAGTCCAGCCAAATAAGCGACGGCTGGGTGGTTTTCATTATTTCTTCCGCCTCTTCAGCCGAACCCGCGCATGAGGTAGTAAAACCATCATGGGTTAACTTTATACGCACGGCTTCCATTAAGCTCTTTTCGTCTTCTACTATTAATATAGGCTTCTGGGGCTCCATAATTTAAATTATACTCTGTATTTATATTTTAAGTAAGCCGGGTAGTGAAACCCAGTACTAAAGCAAAGCTCAGTACCGGAACTTCACTCACTACGCTTGCTTGATTCGAAAAATCGAATCGAAGCCAGGTAGTGAACTTGTTCTACTGCCTGGTTCTACTACCCGGTAAATTGTTTAAAACCATCTTTGGGCCTGCCCAGCACCAGAACAATCCTTCGACTATACTCAGGATAAAGTACGGTACTGGACTGCGCCCCGTTTTGTAGTAAACAACAATTTCTAAAATCAATTTATCAAAATTATGACAATTGTTTAAAGCCATCTTTGGGTCTGCTGCCTTCAAGCGGTATGGTGAATGAAAAAGTTGTTCCTTTATCCTTTTCAGAAACAAACCAGATGGTTCCACCCGAGAGCTCAATTGCCGACTTAGCAATAAAAAGCCCGAGCCCTGTTCCGTCTTGAATAATAGCCTGAGCATTACTTGCCCGGAAAAATTTCTGGAAGATCCTGCTTTGTTCGTCTTTGGGAATGCCGTAGCCGTGATCGACAACGCTTATTTTTACAAATTCTTTATCTTTTTCCATTGTTATTGCAATATTGCCGTCGCGAAAACTATAGCGTATAGCATTTTGAATAAGATTTTCCAAAACAAACCTGATCAATCTTGGATCAAGCTTTATTAGGGGAAAATTGTCCTTGACGTCAAAACTTATATTTAAATTCTTCTGTTCCATGTCCAATTTGGCTTCTTCTATAATAACCCCGACCAACTTTACTAAGTCCGTGATCTCCGGAACAACTGCCAACGTTTCCTGCTCTATACGCGAAACATTCAAAAGCATATTTACTGTATTTATAACCCGCTCTACTGAAGATAAAATATCGTCTATAAAAGCCTGCTGAGATTTATTTAATTCGCCCACATCACCATGCGACATCATTTCGGAAAACCATTTAATAGTGGAAAGCGGCGTCCGCAGTTGATGTGAAGCGATAGATACAAATTCTGATTTTATCCTGTCCGCTTTAAACTCTCGGGTTTCATCGCTGACCACAATAACTACGCCATAAATATTACCGTCTTCGTGAAGCAGGGGCGAAGCTGTTATTTCAACAGCTATACGCGCGTCATTCTTATCTAGTAAGAAAAACCCGTCAACGAAAGAAAGGTTGATAGATTTCTTCTGGCTAAAAACTTTAGATAAAACCTCCCCAAACACATCAAATGCCAGGCGCGATTTATCTACAAGATGAAGTCCCTCTTTTAAAGACTTACCCAAAACTTCTTCTGTCGAATAACCTGTTAACTTAGTCATTGCGGCATTCCACAAATTGATCCTTCCATCTTTATCTACAGATAAAATACCTTCACCCGCAGACTCAACCAATTCTGTGCCGTGTCTTGTTGCTTCGGCTTCGGCTCTGAAAACAGCTTCCACCTCTTGAAGTTTCTTGATCTCGGTCAGATCCTGGAGCGTTACCACGTTCCCTTTTATTCCTGTTGAGATGTCCGCAATGCGCTGCAATAACACGCGCACAGAAATTTTTTCTTTTTTATGATTTGAAAAAATACTTTCCGAGTTAAAAAATTTAGAAAAAGCGCCTGCGGGTAATTCAGGTAAAAAATCTCTTATTTGTTTTAATAAAATCGCATTCTCTTCCGCCTTTGCCATTTTTTGCGCGGCCATATTCGCATAAACAATACGACCGTCCGTATTTGTTATAAAAACAGCATCAGCCAAAGTTCCCAAAACAAATGGCGCGGCTACTTCTATCCCAATACCCAAAAAACCAAACCTAACTATAGCTACAGCAATAAATAAAGTATTCAAAGTTGTTGCCAAAGCTCCAAACTCAATAACCGAACTATGAAATATCGGCAAAATACCGTCAGTATACAAACCTATGGTCACGGGCAACATAGCACCTATAAATAATGTTATGGCCTGTTTCCTTTTTGAAATTTCTTTTGTTGTTAACGCTGTCTTAAAATAAACGAAAGCCACCAGACCCATCTCAATAAACAACAGAGCCGTTAAAAAAATAAAAAGCTCTCCTGCCCTGCCCGTAAACCCCCAGGAATACTGATGAGCTCCGCTATATATAAGATTGGATTTCCATACGAACAAAAGAGCCAAAAAAGAAAAAAGACCAAAAAAACCCAATATTGTTTTTCTGGTAATAGAATTAACTCCGACAAAATACAGACCGAACGCGCACTGCAAAAGCGGAGCCAAAATATATCCGATACTTGATACGCGTTCCCAAACAAGCGCCTGCATAGCTGTTTGGCTGGTACGCTCCATAAAGTCCGCGCTCCCCCACAAAGCTATGCTGAAAGCAGCCATTGCATAAATGCGGTTAATGGTGCTTGCGGAATTTCGGTTTAAAGCAACAACGCCAAGAAAAAAGTTAAGCAAGCCCGCAAGCAAAGAAATGTAGGGGCCTTGAAGCAATTCTGTGGGCGAAACCAATAATGAACTAAAATCCATCCCGTTAGAAGTCTGTATTATGTGTTATTTGATTAAATAACTTAAATTTCTACAGACTTATATTTAATGTCCCGTTAGTGCGCGCATAAAAATTTCGTTTAAATTTTTATGCCGAAGACTTCTAACGGGATCCATACCAGGTAGTAGAAATTCTACTGCTTGTCAGGTAAATTTCTATTCTAGTTAATTAAATAAATACTCTTTAATAACCAAATGATGATATTCTTTGTTCGCTTTTAGCGAACGGTAGAATTTTCACTACCTGGCATAGATATATTATAGCTTTTTTGTTGCTAAGCGTGTAGCGCCAATAAATTATTTTAACTGATTATAGATAAAAACTATATAAAAACCCCGTCAATCTTTTTAGATTGACGGGGTAATCCCATTAAAAGTTTACAATATTTATTCTAAATTACCTTAAAAACACGGTATTCTAGATAGAAAAAAGCCAGAAAGGATAGCTATCCTTTCTGGCTAGAAAATTTGCCCGTAAACTTCTAACGGGACAGGATTGTTTAGTGCGGGCACATTCGACTAGCTCAGTGCGGGCTGATCTTTCGAAGATCACCACCGTGCGTGCCGTAGACCTTGGTCTTGGCGACCTTGATCCAGTGATTGCCTGGGCGGCACATGGCCGACTTGCGGTCCTTGCTCACCTTGACGCTGCCGGCGAAGTCCACATTGGCGTAGAAGTCGTGCGGACGACAGATCGCCATAGGAGCAACGTACGTGCGTGAAGAATGATCTTCTTCCTCTTCGGCGTCTTTCCCGATCATAACGGCCGTAAGTGCGGCCATACCGGAAAGGAGCTCTTCGGTGATCTCCACAACAGAGTCATCAAGAACCAGCTCCGACGCCGCGGCGAGATCTTCCGACGACTCGTTGGCCGATGCGGGCTGGATACTTTCTGCCATTTCTAGAAAACCTCTCTATGTTTTCAAAGTACAAATGTACTTTGCATAAAAATAGTCTATCATATAAAATGAATTATGTCAACCCCGCACTTATTTTACGGTATAAGTTAATAGTTTTGGAGTGTCGCAACACTCCAAAACTTCTACAACAGCAGTAAGCCTTTCAGTTTAAACTTGTTTCTATAATTCTCTGTAAAATAGGTGCGGGGTCAACCCTCCCTTATTTCCTGTGGAAATTAATCGTTGACCATACGAAAACCGCGTGATAAATGAAAGTTAATCAGATACTTTACACTTTGGTGCAAAATGAAACCGGGTATAAGCACCATTCAAACGCCTTATATATTAGTACAAGATGAGAACGATCCGAGAAACGGTCAAATCGCCATGGTTTTGGGAATCAAAACAATTACACCTACTGACGGCAAGGGCTATCAATGCCTTTTAATAAAATTTTCCGATTGGGAACATCAATATGTTCCGCTATCAGAAATAATCGGTGTAGCAGAAAACCCAAAGTATCACCTGCTCTCTCCGGAAGAAATTTACGAATTTAAAACAAAACCGCCCAGTCCTAAAAATTAGAGCTGAACGGTTTTTATATTTTGATCCTTTTGACGATCTTTTATGTTTTATGAACGTTAGGGCTGGATTGACAAATTGATTTATTTATGCTAAACTATAAACACAAAAGTTTATTATAGAACAGGAGAACTTCTGATGTTTCGTTCAACGCGTCGCAACGGCATGATCCGAAGGATCATCCGTCTCAACGGCAAACTCTTCGGCTTCAAGCCTCGTCTCATCCCCGTTCCAATCCCGGTCACAAACCGCTAACACATTCGCTTCGTTTACAGTGAGCGTAATCGAACTGCTCAGTGCAAGCACAATGGCTCCGATAATTCGCCATCCGTCAACTGACGGAGGCGAATCGGAGCCTTTAACTTTGTAGTTTTATTATTTGTGGGCACGCTTGGACTCGAACCAAGGACCTCTTCATTATCAGCTTGCCCCGCCACCAAAAATTATTTGTGGGCAGAGGAGGACTCGAACCTCCGACCTCTTCATTATCAGTGAAGTGCTCTAACCAACTGAGCTATCTGCCCTTGAGATTTTGGTGGCGGGGTGAATGCTCGTTTCGCCTTAGGCGAAACCCCGGGAAATTTTCAACGTCTCCGCAGGAGCTCCGGCTAAATTTCCCGCTGAAGCCAAGCAGTTGGCTTCAGCCCAACTGAGCTACGTGCCCTTGTTAACAGGCTTATATTAATTCAAAATATCAAGCAAGGCAAGAATTTATGAATATTAAGAAATTAAAAGAAAATTTATTACTAATGATACCCAAAGAAGCATTATTGCTTTCAGGACTTATTTTTTTGAGTTATGTTCTTGGTCTTGTGCGCGACAGAATATTTGCGCGTACTTTCGGTTTAAGTTCCGCGCTTGATGCGTACAACGCGGCATTTATTTTACCCGAACTGCTCATTGATGTTTTAATAAGCGGGGCTTTGGGCGCCGCGTTCATTCCGCTTTTTATCGAAATTTACAAAAAAGATAAGGCGCGCAGCGAAGAATTTGCAAACACCACCATAACCTCTGCTGTGCTTGTAATGATAATAGGCGCCGCAGTATTAATATTGTTCGCGCCCAAAACTTTTTCACTGATAGTTCCGGGATTTAACGCTGAAAACCAATTGCTCTATTCAAATCTGCTCAGAATAATGGCGCTATCCCCTATAATTTTCGCGTTATCTATATCTTTGGGAGAAATTCTGGTGGCAAAAAGACAATTTTTATTCTATGGCCTGGCGCCGATACTTTATAACTTTGGTATAATTTTGGGCACAATAACATTAAGCCCCAAGATAGGAATTTTTGGCGCGGCCATAGGCAGTATTTTGGGAGCATTGCTTTATCTTGCCATACGGCTATTGGGAATATTTAGATCTGATTTCTCGCTTAAGCCGGCACTTAATATAAAAATGCCGGAATTCCGCAAGCTTTTGGTCCTTATGTTACCCAAAATGTTTGGCCATCCTATAGAACCTCTTACGTTTTTGTTCTTTACCGCAGCAGCCAGCAAAATAGGCAGCGGGGACATAAGCGCGATAAGTTTCGGCCGCAATTTCCAAAGCGTCCCCGTGGCGCTAATTGGCATAGCTTTTTCTATAGTTGTTTTTCCCGCCCTATCAGAATATGCCTCAGGCGGAAATAGAACAGATTTCATAAAAACATTCAAAAAAACTTTTACAACTATATTATTACTTAGCTTGCCGGCAGCTTTTGCGATGTATTTATTCGGACCTTTAGTGATCGAAAGGTTTTTTGGCGGAGGAGAATTTACCCAAGAAGCCATACAAAGAACCTCGCTGATACTTGGATTCTTTTCTATTTCGATACCGCTTGAAAGCTTATCGCATCTTTTAAGCCGTGCTTTTTTTGCAACCAAAAACACTTTCATCCCGGTTTGTGCCGCTTTTGCGGGATTGCTTACTATAGTAATAACAACAAATTATCTCTCGCCTACTTTGGGCATAATTGCTTTGCCGATAGCTTTTGCCTCAGGGACCGCAACAAAAATATTATTGCTTGGCGCAATATTGCCTCTACGCGTACGTTTTATACGTAAAAACTCTTTACTTGACGTAGTATCGATATAAAAAGATGGGTTGACCCCGCACCTATTTTACAGAGAATTACAGAAATAAGTTTAAACTGAAATGTTTACTGCTGTTGTAGAAGTTTTGGAGTGTCGTGACACTCCAAAACTATTAACTTATACCGTAAAATAAGTGCGGGGTTGATATTTTTTTATAATAAAGCTATAAAACACTGTTGTTTGAAATACAAAAAGGAGAAAGATGCATCCGGTTATCTTTACGAATTCGGATATTAAAGGCGCCACTGTGCGCTCACGAGTTAGCAGAGAAACATATGTATTCGATCCTTCAAAACCGGCTGATTTCCGCAGAACAGAAGTTTCCCAGGGCCACTATGGCGTACTCAACGGCAATATAATTGTCTTGCTAAAAAACAACGAAAGCGAAGAGCCTTATAGAAAGCTTGCTTCAGAAAGCCACGCTCTGCGCGATCTGCTTACAAGTTCCGAAGCTTTAAAAGCTCTTAATATTCCTCCATTCCAACGCAACCAAGGAAACGCAAAACTTTTTCATGGCTCTCGCATGTTGCTCGGGATCAACTGGGAGTTCTGGGACGAATCACGAGAATGCGCTCATTTAATATCTTGGCTTGAATTGATTACAAGCTAAATAAAAAAACAAACCCGCCCAGCTCTAATTACAAAAATTAGGGTCTGGACGGGTTTTATTATTAATATTTTTAAGTATTTACGTTTCCTCCTGATGCGCCCGGCCTATTTGCCGCAACTTCCCTAACTTTTGCTTTCCCTTCCTCACCTTGAGGCTCAGAAAGTTCTTCCAAAACGTGAATAGAACTAACAAGACTCTTTGCTAAGGCGGTAACGCCGGCGACAACTTCGCCTATCTCGTCAGTGCCGTCATAAATAGGAACATCATAATCCCCCTTCATAATTTTCCTGATGCTAACGATAATTTTATGCAAACGCCTGATTATAACTCTATACAAAATAAATAAATTGATCGCGTAAAAGATCAGGAAACCTACTATGAACAAAATCGCCATGCGCACACTAAAATCTGCCAAAATTTCGTTCACCGAGTCAAGCTTCCAATAGCTGGCTACCACACCGACAACCTCTTTATCCCAGGCAAATTTAATCGGCACATAAATTTCTGCAAGCTCCTTAAAACCTTTTTCACTTACCTCGTGCTCTTGTTTAAGTTTAGTAAAATCAACGACAACCGCGTCTTTCAAAGCTTTTTGGTATTCCTCATTATTTTCGTATTTATTACCTATTATGCTTGGGTCATCGGAATAAATTATACGTCCGTTCTTATCCCAAACCTTGATACGAACCAAACTATTTTTTGGGATAGCGGCCAGAAAATCTTCAAATTTTTCCTGTGACGCGTCGGAAAGTACGAAATCTTCAGCCGTAAAAAAACTTTGCGCGTAATAATTGATAAACGAAACAACGCTGTTTTTGGTATGAACTATAAAAACCTCACGCGTATAATGCTTAACAAATATAAAAACCAAAGCCCCGAAAACTGTGAACATCAGAATAGTCGGGATAAAAAGTTTTATATATATTGAGTTAAACCTAAGCAGGTGGGATTTCAAATCGCTCATAGACTACATTATACCAAAAATATAGGCAGCAAACCAACCTGGGCAGATTTACTGCGCCGGAAAATTGTTGATAAGCTTAAATTCATACCAGGTAGTAGAACAAGTTCACTACCTGGCATAAAAATTAATATCTGCGTCGTTTTTTCTGGTGCCCGCTGGCTCCGCGAGGATAGAATGAACGGTGAGAATTATTTGTCCGCCCGCGACTAGCGCCCGCATAGCTTCTATTGGCAGGATATCCGTTTTGAACGCTATGGCTTAAAACCCTTTCCGGCGGCAACTCCGGAAGTTCCGATATTTGCAAGTTTTTTCTGATAAGACGCTCTATGTTGCGTATCTCCCGTTGTTCTTCGGGCAAAACAAAAGAAATGGCATGACCCGCTGCTCCGGCTCTGGCTGTGCGCCCGATGCGATGAACATAGTCTTCGGATTGCATAGGAAGGTCATAATTTAACACCAGCTCTATTCCTATAACATCAAGGCCTCGCGCGGCAATATCTGTGGCAATAAGTACGCGATATTTTCCGGATTTAAAACCATCCAAAGCATCTCTGCGCTGGTTTAGGGTTCGGTTTGAATGCAATTCGGCTGCGTCATAGCCCATCGCGCGAACAACGCGGGTTATACGTTTTGCGGTATGTTTTGTTTTTGTAAAAACAAGAGTTGAACCTTTATATTCACCGAGAAGTTTTTCAAGAAGCCTGGTCTTTGCGTCTTTTCTCACTATAAAAATCTCCTGCGTTACAAGTTCTGAAGTTGTGCCCGATGGCGCGATCTCAATACGTATCGGCAATTTCATATTTGAAGAAGCAATGGTCATTATATCCGGCGGCAGGGTCGCAGAAAAAAGCATCGTCTGGCGCTCGCGAGGTACCGCATAAAGTATTTTTTTGATCTGCGGAAGAAAACCCATATCCAACATCCGGTCGGCTTCATCTAAAACAAGAACATTTACTGTATCCAATTTCACTGCTTTTTGTTCAAGATGGTCAATTAATCTGCCGGGTGTTGCGATAATAATATGCGGGTTGCGTGCAAGAGCTTTCAGCTGCGGACCGGGCGAGGTTCCGCCTATTAAAACCGCGGTTTTCAAACCAAGAGAGCCTCCTATTTTATGTAACTCTTCATCAACCTGCATAGCCAATTCACGCGTAGGAAGAACTACTAATCCTCTGCCTTTTTTATGCGCCAACGACTGTATCATCGGTATGCCAAAAGCCAAAGTTTTACCGGTACCTGTTTGGGCAATACCCACAACATCTTTACCCTCAACAGCAATCGGAATAGCCTGACGCTGTATGGGTGTGGGCGTTACAAAACGCATCCGCGCTAAAATTTCTAAAATACCCGGAGCTATCCCGAGACCGTGAAAAGAAGATGTATTGGTGGTATTAAACTTAGATTCCATGTCCGAATCGTAACACCAGTTATCTGACCTCACAAGCTATTCTCTTTTTTATAATATAAAACCTCCTCAATTAATGCTCAAGGAGGTATTATTTATTGTCACAGATTTTATTGCATAGTTTCAGGTGAAAGAGGACGCGGAAAAGGAACTATCTGGTTAGTACGCTGATCTATAATTTCTTTGGCCAAGGGAATAACTACCGTGTCTGTATTTAACCCGGCAATCGGATTTGTAACTTTAAAAATTAACGCGCGTACTAACAATTCCTTATTATCTATGCCGTCATAGACCCACATTTTTATATAGCCTTGAGACGGCGCGCTAAGCTCAACTTCCACCTCTTTCACATTCTCTTCATATCCATACCAATACCGGTTTGAAGCATAATCAAGTAATTTCTGTAAATTTTGTTCGGCATCATACGAAGAACTCTCGTAATGCTGAACGTCCAGACCGTTTAAATTACTGACTTTTCTTTCCCGTAAATTTACGCTTACAAAAAGACCGCTTGGCCGGCCGTCTTCTCCGTAAACAATCTCTCCGTTAATTTTAAGCGGATAAACAACCTGAACTTCCTCGGATATGTATGGCATTATCGGCATAGAACTAGAACTTGAAGGTTCGTCGCTGTTTACCATGGTTGCAATATTGTCGTATCGAATTATTTGCGGGTCCGCATAATTATTATGCGCAATACCGTAATCATTTAAAAAACTCTCGGCAATATTTTTTATCTCTTCATCGCCGGGCACATCGCCGGCAGAAAGCGGTTCCTGCGGCGGACATCCATTCATGCATTGCTTAGCATATGGCCAAGTTTTCCAATTTTGAGAAAGCGATAACGTTCCTTCAGATGGGCTTACCCATACGGTATATCCGGAATCTCTATTTTCACTGAATGAAAAGGATTCTAAACCCACATCACGAAAAGCAGATAAATTTATTGATCCCGACAAAAATGTGGATAGCGCATTCAATACTTCACTTGTGGCCACGTTACCCTTTATGCGTTTCAATACACTAATTTGTGCCGGAATTTCTATGGGTTCGCCCTTATATACGTATTTGTATATTGTAGGTTCGTAACGAAAGCCGTCAGGATAGACTGGCACAACCGTACCAGAACTTGCAACTCCGCTTCCCCCGCCATAGCCACCAGCACCCATCCCCAATGGACCGGGAGGAGTTGAGGCAGTCGGTGAAGAAGCAAGCCTATCTTTGAATTCGCTCTGAGATGCTCCCGAAACCGCAGCAAGTGAGCCAAAAGCTTTTGAGCCGACTGTGCTTATTTCAAATGTAGAAGTTCCTGATGTATCAATGTTTGAACCTCCCGGAGAAAAAATATTATTCTGTATTAAAAATACTCCGCCCAAAATAGCTAAAAATAGTAAAACGACTCCCCCGCCCGCTAAAATAAATTTTTTCATAAGCAAAAAAGATTTGCCAAGTGTATGCCTGAAGATGCTTTTGTTTAAATCGCTTAATCCGCAAGCTTAAATTTAAGCTCCTAGCGGTAACGCGAGTCTAAAAACAGTTTCAGGGAGGCTTTAACAAATACTCTATTATTTTATCATATATTATAATCAAAATCCGCCGTTTATGCCTCTTTTTTATAAATTAACCTTCTATTATATACTACGAAACCCGCCCAAAAAGGTAACAAAAAACCGCGTAATTAATACGCGGTTAAATATTTTTATTCCTGTCCTGATCTGACATCAACCTGATACTGCTCTCGTAAACTATCTGCCATCTCCTTTGTCCCGCCGATAATTTCAATATCGTAGGGATAAGCGTACTGCGCACGATACCCTTGTTCATGTTCAATTACATCACCCCACAAAGAAACCTTACCGATAGCGAAACACTCACGCGGTTTTTCCTGAGCGCTGCCTTTTATATGAGAAAAAGTAACCTGCCACTGAACAGGAAACTTTCTCTCACGCTGCATATATTTGATCGCATCTTCTTCGCTCTTAAAGGCGTGAATGCCGCATTCACAGAAAAAATACGGGGCCTCGTGGGGCACTTCAATAATTTTGCTGTCAGAATTGAACCAACAAAGCCTGTCAGCAGCCATGGCAACGCGATAAGGCCATCCTACATACATATAAAGCGGTGAAATTAAAGTATATTTTCCATAAACCCAGCGTTCGTTTTCTATGGCGGTTATAACTCGCCAAACTTTCCAAGCGTAAATAGGCTCGCTAAGGATCTGTTTATCGGACATTAATAAATCTCCGATTTTTAAAAGACGTTGCCGTAAGCATATCAAAACCTGAACAAAAACAAAAGCCCATCAATTAATGATGAGCTTGTGGTAACTCTATTCTTGTATCAACCTGATACTGCTCGCGCAACGAATCGGCGATACGACGATCATCAGCAAGTACTGTTAGATCATAAGGGTAAGCATATTGAGCACGATAACCATCTTCGCCTTCAATAATTTCGCCCCATAAAGAAACTTGGCCAAAAACCGTGCAACCCATTATGCGATCGGGCAAAATACCTCTCTTGTCGGCACTAACAACGGTCCAAGGCTTAAACGGATCCATCTTTTTGCCTACAAAATAATTAAACAATCCTTCTTTTGTACGCAAGGCATATATACCGCACTTGCAATAAATATCAGGAGGTTGATGCTTAAAACCTATTAAATGGACCGATACTTGCCTATTGCTAGATTTCGCCAGAGATGAGACCAGCGCGAAACAATCAGCTTTCAACGTTATACGCGGCTTCCATTCTGTATGTTTGCTAACAGCTCTTAAACGATAAACAATATCATCGGAAAATAAGTTAAGTACGGCAACGGCTTGCCACATACGCCAGGCAATTATCGGCTCTTCTGAAACAACATGCGGCAATGCCTCAAATTTGCTCATGCTTGCCCTGAGCCGTTCGGCACTGAGCTCACGGCCGAAGTGCTAGTCGAATGAGCCGGAACTTTCTCAGGCACTTTAGCCGGAGGTGTGGGCTCGCGCACCGGGGCGGGATCGGGAAACTTGGGTAGAGGGGTCGGAATCGGCACAGATTTAGGGTTAACAGTAATACGTCTTTTGGGCTTACCTATTTCCATCTTATTGCTCCATATATTTTCAATTTTCTGCTTATGTTTTTTATAAACCAAATTGCTCAAAAAAACAATAGAAAAACGACTTACTTAAAGTAAGTCGTTATTTTTTAACTAAAACTTTCGTTGAGAAGTTCATTTATTACCTTCTTTAATTCTTCAGTTCTGTTTTCTTTTACCAGTTCAAGAGGACTTTTACCGGAAAATACTTCTTTGGGTTCACGCAACCATTTTCGTATATAACGCTGTTCTACAATTTCAGAAAGTAAACGGCAAACGTCGTAAAGATAATCTATACGTACGCGCGCTTCAGCCACCAAAACGTTATATCTCTCGCAATTGCGAATTGCGCGGACAGACACGCCGGCGGCAGAAGAAATATCGCGATAGCTAAGGAAACATTCCCGACGCAAAGTAGAAATTTGCTTACGGGCTTCATGCGTTTGCGGCAATTCTATGGACAATTTGCACACCCTCCGCCACAACAAGACTCACTTTCACATTCGGCTTTGTGCTTAGCTTCATGTCGTGCAATATGACCAAAACATACAACAACATGTCCGCAACTGGCTTCTCTGCACATTTGGGTCATGCCCTCGGTAGGACAACCCAGTTCCTCACATTCAACACATTCGACAGGCTCAGTGCGGGCACATTCGACAGGCTCAGTGCGGGCACATTCGGCAGGCTCAGTGCGGGCACATTCGGCAGGCTCAGTCATTTATTTCTCCTTTAAAAGAACCGTTTTTATTTATACAGCAACGCCTCTAAATTATCAAATAAAAAACACCGGAAGTTTCTGATCTTCCGGTGTTTTTACAAATTTCAATTTAACGGTTATTTCTTAATTTGTTTCCACAACCACGCGGCAGCAAGAACTCCTACAACGAGCCATACGATCATCATAAGCAACATGGCGAAACTATAGAACCAAGCACTGCCTGAATTCATATAACCATATCCCATTATATTATTCATATAACCACCTCCCATCATCATAGTTGTCATAAAACCATCAGCGCCTGCAGGATAAGCAGCCGAAGTATCGCATCCTGAAAGTCTCTTACCCATGGCTATGTGCATCTCCTCATTTCCTTCTTCGCCGATTACACTATCCATATTTTCATCCATAAGTTGGTGTGATGAGCCCACCATAAGACTCATGAAATAATCGCCCATAACTTCAAAATCTTCATCGGTAAGTTGTTCGCAAGAAACTTGCTTTGCTTGCAACTTCTCCCACACTTCTTTGCCCTCTCTCTCTTCTTCGGCAAGAGCAGCGCTTGTTTCTGCGGCACCGGTCTCCATCATGTGCTGTGCATCATCGTTCACCATACCGTGCGCATAAACCACCGCAGCAGAAGCCGGCATAAAGGTTACACCCAAAATAAAAGCTAAGTTCAAAATAAATCTATTTTTATTCATGTTTATTTATCAATAGTTATTTAATATCTTCACTTAAATTATATCACTTTTCGATCAAAAATGATACATAAAAAATCGTCCACGTTTAAGCGGAAATTCAATGGAAATTATTTTCCCCAACCGCCTACAAAAGGCGCTTCAGAACAATGTATGAAACAACGCAAAAATAAACTCGCATCAGTGGGCCTGTTTATAAAGAAAAAATGCAGGATGCGCGCGGCTATTAACCAAAGCAGCAAAACAATTATGACGGCAACTAAAGATTTACGCTTTATGCCAAACTTAGAATTAAGCTTTCGGATTGCCAAAAAAATAAGAATAATTGCTGGTAATGTTAAATACCAGAAATAAAGAGTGGCTTTAATGCCCACCTCAAGAGTATTGGGTTTCCAGATATTTGGTACCTGCGCTAAAAAATATTCCATATATTGATTGAAATTAAAAGAAATTATTTCAATTTTCAATCTTAGTCATTATCAACTTCTCCGGCGTTATGCCTTGCTTCTTCAACGGGACTTTCCATGCCGTCTATTGCTTCTTCTGCCCGGTCAACAAAAGCCTCTACTTGCGCATATTGACCGTTAGCAAAGGCCGTTTCGGCCTGAATAATTGCGGCTTGATATGCGGAAACTTTTTCTGCAGGAAGAACAATATTGAATCTTACGGCATCAGCTTGTAATTCAGTAAAATCCGCTTTTACTTCTGTAATATCCGCTTGAGTCTTAACACGTAATTCTGTTGAACCCGAAACACTATCGTCATCATCGTTTTCATCGGCATCGTCATTATCTTCGTCTTCCTGATCTCCGTCTTCATCATCCGCATCTTCACCGTCTTCGTCTTCAAAATCTTCATCCTCGTCCTCATCTTCAAATGCGTCTTCTAATTCCTCATGATCCGCCTTCAAGGATTCAATACGATCACTTAACTCATCTGTTGATTCTTGAAATTGTAAACTAAATTCGGGATGTGCAGCCAAAAAAGCTTCCAAATCCGCCATGGCCTGGTTTACGCGCGAAAGCGCGTTTTGCAATCCTGGCGCTTCGATTCCTTTTTCAGACAACATTTCTTCGATTTCCTGCAAGCGCTCCTGGACTACTTCAGTCCGAAAATCCGCCTTAGCTTCAGCATTAAAAGTTATCATTTCTTGAACTTTTTCCGCAATAACGTCTACAGAAAATAATGCTTCGCCTGGCTTTGCGCTATCTGAAATAATAGCAAGACCTGCGCCGCCACCAAAAAAACCCACAACCACGGCTATTACTATAATAATTACCGGGACAAAACCAGCTTGATTTGAATAAGTTTGTTTCATATGACTATATTTTACCATATTCAACCGTTTGCAGTAATCAAATTGATATGCTTTATTCACAGTACTTTTTATCAAAAAGGGGCAAAGAATGAGCAGCCGCGTTTATGACGATATGACAAAATATACCGTCTGGCTATTCGCGCTATATCTGCCGCCTATTATTTTATCTGCCTTAGGGTTCTTTCTTGTTGCCATACTGTACGCATTATTTTATGCATTTCTTAGTGTCTTGATCTGGATAAAACGCAATAAAAAATATAAAAATTCAAATTAAAAAGCGCTATTGTTTAGCGCTTATTTTATAAATAGGCTCCGTCAGCATAGGCAGAAGCGGCTTCATAAACCAGAGATGAATTATCTTCTCGTAAAAGTTCAAAAGGCGTTCTGCCCTTGAGATATCTCAACTTAGCATGAAACCATTCGTTAATTCCCTGGTGGCTTAAGAATTGATGCAATTGCACTATTATTATGTCGCGTATTCTGATAAGTCTTTCTCTTGTCTCTCCGGTCAAAAGCGTACCAAGCGTGCGAAACTCTTTGAGCTCATAAACTGAAACGCTTATCATTTCAGCGACTTCTTTTTCGGTAAATTTATATTCGTCGACAAGAGAATCAATAATATTTAAAGCTGTTCTGGGACTTCCTAGCTTACAACAACCGTCAGACGCCATTTAACATGCCTCCTTTTCAAAGAACCTGAAAATGCCTGACGCATAGCTTAGTTTCATATTCTTACTTTAAACATTGCTTTTGAAAAATCACTGTCGTTTTTGGCCTGCTTTATGTAATCGATAGGAGCCACATCATAGAGATAATCGTTCGGTGCTTTAAGCCATCTGATAATATCTCTCCGCTTAAAAGAAAGGCTGTTTGGAATGGGCTTAGCGAGATAAAAAACAACCTCTTCAAGCATTTTTAGGCGTTTAAGATATGAATATGCTGAATCGTAATCGGATTCTTTGCCGACAAGACCTTGGACGGTTTTAATACCAAACCCATATTCGGGAAGTCTGGCTTTAAGGAAATCCTCGATCGCTTCTGCTACATATACCTTAAACGAATGGTACAAAGCAGATCTTTCAAAACTCTCTCCACCCGGAGTAGCTATAATTCCGCCTGTAACTTGTTCAAAAACACAATCACAATGTTCACAGCCGTAAAGCGAGCCGCGTCCGCCACAACTGCCGCCTTCAAGAAAAATAACTACGTCACCGCACTGACCGCATTTTTCCATTTTTATCTCTCCTTCGATACAACTTAGGACAAGCTTTTTCAAATAGCTTATTTTCTTATACCAGTCCTGTGGACAAAATCAATCTATAAATAAAATAATACCCAACTCTAATTAAAAATTGGAGCTGGGTTAGGCTGGGCACAAAACTAGAAGTTTTTAACCAAGACCCTGTAAAGCGCCAAACGCTGAAATAATCAGTATAACGCCGCCAATAAGGCCCAGAACGTCCGCTATCATATATAAAGTTAACGCGGTTAAAAATGGCGGGATAATCGTTTTACTAACAGTTTTAGGGTTTCCTTTTTTATTTACACGACGTAAATGGATTATAAAACCCAATATCGGCAACAATAAAAGTGGGCGGAAAATTAATGGCATCCCGGCTAAAACAAATAAAACCGCTAAAAGCTGGTGCTGATTATCCCAAAGCCAAAAAACCGGTTTAAGAGAAAAAATTATATCCATATTATATAAACTAACTTCATTTTAACACGAAAAAAAACAACACCCAGCTCTAATTAAAAATTAGGCTGGGCGAGCCAGAAGTTTTAACCAATATTCTGCAAGCCTTCAACCGCACCCATCACAATTGACCATAAAATTAAAAATAAAATACCGAATATCACCATAATTATAAATATAATTCGTAAAAAATAAATAAATACGGTCATGCCCAAAGGTCGCCGGGTCTTTTTGGGTTTTGCTTCGGGTATTAAATTTTTTATACTTTCGTCTGCTGGAATTGGATTTTCCATATCTTATTCCATTCTATCACCTACACCGCTCACACAAAAACAACAATGCAATACTGCATTGCAACAAATAAAACCCGCCTAAAAAATCAACACCCAGCTCTAATTTAAAAATTAGGCTGGGCAGGCCATCCGCCTTCGCCAGTCGGCGAATGGCGGAGTTTTTAACCGACTATATAAAAAAGCAATGATGCCTTTACTCCCGCCCATTTGCCGCAATTAACTGTACCGCTCTTTATTATTCGTCTTTTCCCATTTTTGAAAAAACTCTTGGTATTTTGATCGCATAACGTCTTTATAGTCTCTGCATTGCGGTACAACTTGAACGCACCGTTAATTTTTCCAGCGTAGGGCAAATTTTTATTTATTGCTACTGCAGGATGAACAACAAACAAAATTGAATATATCTTGGTATTTTTATTACTTAATTTCCTGGCTTTCTTTAAATCTCCAAGCATTAATTTAGGAAATTGATTTACATCTCGTTTTTCTTTTAGACTCGGAACTGCATCAAAGGTATACATTACCTTAAATTCTAAAAGTATCTTGGGTTCCCAACCCTTCAAAATAGCCAAATCTGTTCGCTTCCACTCACGTAATACTTCAAAACCTTTACTGTGTAGTTGGCTGTTTAAACGGTATGCGAGCTTGTCGCGCAAAAGCAATTCCGGTTTGCCAGTCAAAGCAAAATACGCAAGCTCATCTTTGCCAAAGCGCTTTCCTATATTAGATACTTCTTTAAAAAGCTGTGTTTGATTCATATACGCAGAATATCACAAACCCAAACAAAAACATCAAAAGTTTTTAACCTTCTGATGCGTTTATGATTTATGAAATCCAAGATCTGCAGGGTTATCATCACCGGAAATACGCTCTAATTTCCCACCACGTTTTTCAAACTCATCCCTTAATTTTTTAGTCTCAAAAGATAATTTCCTTGTTTTTTCCGAAACACCACTTCTTACGTGACCCTTTGTCCATGAACCAATCACGAGCTTGCTGTCTCCAAATACTTTTTTAATGTTTGGATTGCGTAGCGCAAGTTCCAACGCTAGTTTACAAGCGTAAAGCTCTCCGTAATTATTTGTTACATCTTCACCAAAAATCCAATGATTTCCAAAACGATTTATATGCTCTGGCGGTAAAATATCAGCTAAAAGCTTTTTTTCCTTCTCATCTGTTACGCTAATTTCGACTCCATTTCCTCTACCAGTTCCAGAATCAAAATAGATGCCAGGAGGCAAATCAATCATTCTTTTATTTGAATAATCAGCACCAGCACTAAGCCAAGCTAAAGCTTCTTTTTCAGTTTTAAAACCTCTAAACTTTGCGTCCTGCTTACCTGACACTAAATCCTCGCACTCAAGCCAACTTTCGGTAATTCCTTGGTTACCGGTTTCTGGAATAGAATAGGCGTAATATTTTTTCTTATTTTTTTTGCTCATCTGCTAAAACTTGAATTACATTGAGTTTTGGTTCAAGCGTCGTAATCCATTGCTCAATGCTCTCTGCTAATTGTTCCACAAGTCCAAAAGCACTATCTGAAATATCTATGGGTCTTTTATCGTATGTAAAGGTTCGCTTATTTCCAGAGAACTGTAAATTCCCTAAATCTTGTACTCCCTCATGTATTCTAGCAAGCACATGTTCTATATCATTACGACGTTTGTAATACTCATGCACTATCTCCTTATATGATCCAATAACAACATTGAATTTATCGTCTTTGAGAATATCTACGATGGATGGACATCTTTTCCCATTTTTTAAATTATCTCCGTGCCAAAGTAAACGATATATACTACCCCATGCAATAAAATAAAAATTTAATTCGGTAAACATTTTCCAATGCAAGTTCTGCGCTCGCTCATGCAATCGTCCAAATAATGAACTGTCGGATCGTAATTGTTCCATTTGATACTCTCTAGCGCTTTGTGCTAAATAAATTGCTGCTATTACACGATCACGCTGCAACGCAACAGTATCAAGAGCATTATCAAGCATAAAAAATTCCGTAATGGGAAGTTGACGCATAGCAAGACGGCTTTTGATTAACCAATCTTTATTTAACATAAAATAATTATTTTTCTTTTTTTAAACTAACTGAATTTGCGCTATTTTTATTCTTTAATTTCTCGTTTAAGATTCTTAGTTTCTCGGGAGCAACGTAAACGTACTCCACAACAGCAACAAAGAAATCATCCATAATCTGAGCTTCTTCTGCGCCTATTTTAATCTCTGAAGAATGAGCGCCCAAATTTCCTAAATATCTAAGTGCGTTGGTCATACGTACTAAAGTTGCGGGAATTATATTTCTATCTGCGAGATCTTCAAGTTGTTGTTTCAAGCTTGCACCGGACGCATTTTGATCTTTACAAAGATATTCAAGAACTTTTCTTATCAATACAGCAAATGCAATCGGTGAAATTTTTTGAATTCTTTTAGCTTCTGCATAAGAATCCTGTATGGCTTTTGGAATTCCCATAAGTTTTTTCACAGATGGATAAAGAAGAGTTGCGTGCGCTAAATTACCTGGATTAGTACCATACTCCCAATCTGTATAAATTGATGTTTCTAAACAGGTTTTACATTGAACAAAATATGTGTAGATTTCTGCATCTGTAACATTACCGGGATCAAGCTCTATTTCTTCCTTACCAAGCGCAGTACATTTAATCTCTTGCGATGCTTTATTCCCGCAGTGTGGACATACTAATATTTGCTCTTTTGCGCTCATAATTTATTGACTATTTAAAAATCGCTATATTTCTGCACAAACTTTATCATAATCTAAAAAACAAGTCCACAAACAAAAACACCAGAAGTTTTTGCGCTTCTGATGCGTTTTAAAATATATCAACTCAAAATGATTCACTATATATTCTTTGAAAAATTTCTTTATTTGTTTTCTGCTCGGAGTCAAAACCAGAAACAATCGGTGCGTCGTTGCCTTCTTTCTTCCGAATATTTTCAATCACGTCATTCCAAATTGTCCAGTCTACAATCTCGCGATTTGTATATGCATCAACTATAATTCGAGAATCAACCACTAAATCAAGCGTAAGAATTTCTTCTACCGAAAAAACACAAGTATCAAAGGAAGGACTATAACCAAATACTTCATAAGAATAAGACCAATTACTTGAACCGTCCTTATTTTTCTTTGATTCTTCGTAGGATTTAAAAGCAGCGCGCGCTATGGATGAACAATCTGTTTTTTTCTTTACTTCTTCTGTTTTCCTGTCCTCTAATAATTTAATCTCTTGTTGTCGCTCAATAGACTTTTGCTTGTTTACTTGGCTAGCATAGTAAAAGCCACCCAAAATAATACCTGTAATTAAAATTGCGACCGGCAATGTTAATTTGCTTAGTTTACTCATATTGTTAATTTAATTTATTGCCGCACCTAGTGTATAAGAATTTCTATCAACCGAATTGATTTCATAAATAGCCTCTGAATCAAGTTGCAATCTTGTAAATGCGGTCGCAGTGCTTATCCAGTGCCTTTCACCAATATCTCCATCCGGATACAAACGCCACACGCGGTCATCACCAGCCGCACGAACAAGATTTGAGGTCGTAAGTGCTGACATTTCATCTGTGGTAACATCGCGAACATTTTCCCAGCGCAAATGGCCATAGCTTTCAAAAACCGTCGGGGATAAAACGAGACGTTTGAATCCTTTTGCACCTACGTATTTCACGATATAGACATCAATATCACCGAATGCTCGAACTAATGCCCCTTCGGGCAAAAGGTCGCCCCCTATAGGATACCGAGCAAAGATCAAAGGATCGTATGGCTTCACATCTGCCCATGCATATCTTTTCGCAACAAAAGTAGCTTCATCGGGTACGAGACGCAATTGTCCTCGGTTCAAGAGATAAGCATGTACACCGTCAGATCCTCTGTAGAGAACCGGGTCGAACGCGCCACGACTTACCGCCCCTGCCGCATCCACAATAAACTCATTATATGAATTTAGCACGGGCGTATTGGCGGTCTCGATAATACGATCATAAATTTGCTGCGTAGTAACGTATGGATCAATGGATTTCAAGAGCGCCACAACGCCTGCGACAAGCGGAGCAGAAAAAGAGGTACCATTTGAAGAATGAACCACATCTCCTGTACCATCTGCCTTGACCCACGTTCGCGTTACTTGAACCTCTTGGATGTCCGTGATCCAGATAAGGCCGAAGTAAGCGGCGGCAATATCCTGACCGGGAGCGTAAACGTCTACACAGGAACCGTAATCACTGAAAGATGTTCTTGCGCGAGCAGAGTTTGTGGCACCGACGGTTAAAACGTACTTACTACACGCTGGCATTTGCGGATAAACTACCAAATCACGACCCAACTTCGTAACTCTATTTCCATTTCCTGCGGAAACGATTATGGGAACGCCTTTGTCGTATGCATACTTTAATGCCGCTTCAAGGTCTGGACGGGTCTGTGGAGTTCCTTCTCCCCCCAAACTTAAATTGATAACGTCAGCACCGTTGTCGACCGCGTATCGAATCGCTGCAGTTAATTTGACATCGAAACCGCCTGGAACACTTTGCACGATTCCTTCGTCTATATCGTTAAGCTCGAATATAGGCAAGTTCATAAGTTTGGCCTGCCAATGAACACCAGCCATGCCAAAATAGTTATCTGGACTCGCGGCTATTAGACTCGCAACCGGTGTGCCATGGTTGGAATAGACTTTTTGTAAATAATCCTGAATGAATTGATCGTCATTAATATACTGAAGACCAAGAATAGCTGCAAATTCCTGAAATGTTAAACCAAGCTCATTTGCTAATTCCAACCGATGGACTGCACGATTACTGATTTGTCCCATAAACTCATTACGATTCTGGATGGCGCCGCCGCTAGTAAGTGAAAAATTGTAACCATAAGTATCATCCACGTAACCATTGCCGTCGTCATCGATTGCATTACCGGCAATCTCATCAGTGTTTTCCCAGATCTTCGTAATAAGATCAGGATGTTGCATATCAATACCATCGTCAATCACTGCAACGACGACTTCTGTAGCGCCTGTCGTTGTTCCCCACGCATCACGAACGCGTATCTGATCGAGATACCAAGCTTGCTGCTCAAAGGAGGGGTCATTTGGCGTTAACGCAAAAGCACTAAAAGGAATTAGCAAACTTATCGATAAAATAAAAGCGGTATTTTTTTGAAGCGAGAATTTTAAAATCATAATTTAAACCCAACCGATTATCATATTTGAATACTATTTTATCTAATACATCATTTACATACTTTAGACTTACATTCTTAAAGCCACATTGCCACTCCTCCATGATGAGAACATGTACCGCTTCTATGCTGACTAAAACTATATGTTCCATCGCCACATTGCGCCGAAGCTCCTGCCGGCACTCCATTATCAGAATATGCTGGTGAGTGAATGTTATTGCCATCGACATTTATATAATAATTGTCGTTTGAAAGGTTAGCTGTATCTACCGGCGGTGGAGTAACTTTAACTACTTCTTTCTCCGGCTCGACTATTGTAGGCGGAAATGATGGCTGAACAGAAGGCGCTACTACTTGAAGCTGAGGAGCTACTACTTGTCCTTGCTGTGTCTGCGTAGAATATGCAGATGGATCAGATACTGTAGTAAATAAAAAAAGAATGGCGCCAAAAGTGCCCACTCCAACAAGAATTTTCTTGGTTATATTCATATATATTATATACCATAAAAATCTTTATTTGTCAATATAATTATGTAAAACAAAAACACCAGAAGTTTTTACGCTTCTGATGCTAATGTAAACTTTGGATTAATTTATAAAACAAACTATAATTTTTTATGTTTTAAGAAAAATATCTTCAAACTATCAAAAATATTTTAAATTAAATCTGTGAATTCATGCTTTTCAAAATATCATGCAAATCTCTTTTAAATGCTTTAAAGCTTGGGCTATTATTAATTAAAACATCTAAATTCATCCGTTCTGCTATTTTTTTAGCAACCATTTCTGGCAAAATAGCATAATCCCTTAATTGTTCTCGAACAATTCTTTCAAAACGCTGCTTAGGATCCATATCTGCATAAGGGAGAACGCTATTCTTAAATTTTAATTCAGAAGTTGCCGCATTTCTTTCATCAAAAATCCACTGTTCTATTTCATGGTGCGGACATGCAACGACAAAAGGATATTTATTATCCAAATACACTTTAGTGACTTTATCGCGGACATTTTTACATTTAATTGACTTGCCGTCAGTATCAGTTACATATATAGCCAAATTGCAAGGAGGATTTGAAAATTCAAAAAAATATGTCCTAGAAGAAATTATTTGTCCGTCTATAGATCCGCGCGTTGTTTTAGTAGTATACTCAATTTTTTGTATACCCAACACAGCCTCAATAATTCTTTTACTTAATATCTCAATAATTCCTATATGCTGATCATCCTCCCCAAGAATACCTATATGAAAAAACATATAAACTATCTGAACTAGTTAAAACTATCCAGAAAATCAGACATTTGCGTGCCCTCCTTCAACATTTTCTTGATAATACTCAACTGTTCGCTGTCAATCAATAACTTAAACTGCGAATCCCCATTCTTGTCTTTCCCAACAAAGATAATCTCTTCAACAGAAAGCTTATTAATAACATCTGGACTATGAGTAGTAAATAATACCTGTATTTGGCCGATTCTAGCTATATTCTCAAGATATTTGATTAAACGAATTGCACGATCTGGATGTAAACCATTTTCAATCTCATCAATCACAATCGTAGACAATGGGCGCAAAGATAAAATTGCAGCGATTAAATAAAGAGAGCGGAGATCTCCATCAGACATTCCAAACATTGATAATTTTGATGTTAAGTTCTGTTCAGAAAACAAAAATAAATACGTTGGCTGTTCAGGATCACCGCCTTCTATCTGCGTATTTTCAAGAGTTGTAATTGATGGTACCAAATCTTTAGCAATATTTTTAAATTTTTCAAATGCTTCTGGATCAGTACGCTGTAAACTTAATAGTAAATGAGCTAACCCTCTTGTTTTTACCGGTGGTACTCCCGAAAGCACTAATAATTCTCTAGAACTAATACTTTCTGGTTCTGGTATTCTGATCCTAGCAAAACTAAGTCGTACTTGATTAACATCAGGTTGATTATATAAAGCCAATACTAATTTAGTTGACTCAACCTTTAGTGGTATATCTTTATCTAAAGCATCTCTAAGTTTGCTCCCCGAACGCTCATAAATTTTGTTTTTCTTTTTTTCTGAAATAATTCTAAAGAGTCTCTCCATTACAATATGAAATTCTGATACGTCAGCTATGCTATTTTCACCGTTATCGTTGAGTTGCATAGAAAATTCTAGACAATACTTCTTTTGACCGGATGACTCAATATCAAAACTAAAATAAATATTTTGATCGCCTGTACTATCCTTAGATATATTCAAAAGCTCATGTGGCAATATTGTTATTTTTTTCTGTGCTTCTAAAGTAGAGCGCCCCGTGACTAATGCTCTAGCAAATGAAATAGCATGAACTAAATTTGTTTTACCAGAAGCATTTTTACCAACAATTGCACCAAAACTAGGCAAAAAAACAGTTGCCGACTTAATGCTTCTAAAATTTTCTATTCTTATTTGATTAATCATTGTCTTAATATAAATACTCTATTCAGTATCCCGCTAAAATAATGTTGTGTCAAAAAACATCCGCACCTGACTAAGCGACCCGGCACCAGAGCATCCTTCGATAAACTCAGGATAAAAAGCACGATGCTGGGCAGGCGCCGCGGAAGAGATAACAATTATCAGCGTATTACCTGAGCTTCATTCGAGGAGACATAAATTGGCCGTTGAGCAAAGTGCCGTGAGGCACTGTTTGAGGAGCAAAGCGACGAGTTTGCCGTAAGGCGCTTTGCGAAACGTTTGCCAACGATTGTCCTCGCAGACAGAAGCGAAGATAATTGCGCTGAAATAAAAAATGTGGTCGCGTGACAGATGCGAATGCTTATAGCAAAAATAACCCCTTGCGGGGTTATTTCCATTTAGCATAATTCTCTCTCGCTATTCCCCCAGCTCCACTTTTGCCTCCAACCAACAACTTCAATAGTTATGGTTGAACGCAAAAATGAAACTGGACCAACCCCGTCCACTTTATAAAAAGTGGTGCTGGGCAGGCGTGATTAATCAAGGGATGCTTAGGAAGACGCCTAAGCTCGCCAGACCTTACCTAGGTCTACGGTACCGACATTTAAAGTTATCGGTAAAAACTTTATCTAATATTTAAAAAAAATATCAATCGACACCTCTAGAGATT
>Ga0209541_10002172_pt1 | contig 37572 bp, 43 predicted proteins | sample RifCSPlowO2_01_FD_184027 | JGI IMG/M metagenome (GOLD analysis project Ga0209541, IMG submission 184027) | Groundwater microbial communities from Rifle, Colorado - Rifle CSP2_plank lowO2_0.1 (SPAdes) (version 2) | ecosystem: Environmental > Aquatic > Deep subsurface > Groundwater | place...
TAGCCAAACCAGTCCTGCCACACGGAACCAAGAGCAACGATCGGGAATTGTCTCTGGAGATCGGGTTCTTGGCCGCCGAGGGCTAAAAGCTCCTCGATCGTGGCGGGGCGATAGCCGGCTCGATCCAATTCTTGGAGAACTTGATCCGAGAACATCACGCGATTGAAGTGGAACAACTCCGCTCTCACCGCTAGTTGACCCTGACCGGTAATCGGGAAATTCTCAACAGTGATGTCGGAGTTCGTCCAGTCGTAACGGCCGACAGCGATCATTTGGTCAAGGAACTGGTCGTAGTTGATGGCCAGTTCGAAGGTGAGACGAGTGTTGGCGCCGGCCACCTTCTCCTTCTGCCCATCAACGATGAGCTTTGCAAACTGCTCGAGAACACTCTCTCCTTCTTCACCGAGAAGACGACGCAAATCATCCTCGGTGCCGCCTTGCTGGCGAACCTTCCGACAAATTGCTTGCACCAACCCCAGCGCTTTGCCCATTCCACTTTCAATGTCCCAAGTCTTGGCCACTTCTGGCCTCCTTTCTTATTGGTTTGTCTCTCATCCGGTAACGCACCGGGCCTCAGACAAACCTTCCAAAGAACTGCTATATTATATGCATATCTTGGTTTGGGTGTCAAGCAAAAGTTTAGAATACGGCTTAAACTCGGGTTATTTACATCCTCTTAATCACGGGAATGGCGAGCAGGGTGAGGCCGGATTTCATGACATTAGAAAACGCGGCGGTGAGCGCGAGACGGTAGGGTGAATGCGGGTCGGCGGGATCAATAATTTTTTGAACGGCGTAATAAGTGTTGAAGGAACTGGCCAATTCAGTGAGGTAAGTGACGATTAGGTTGGGCGCGTAGAGCGCGGCGGCGCGAGCGACGACTTCGGGGAAACGGGCGAGCCGGCGCTCTAATTCACTAATCTCGATTGTCGGTTGATCGAGATTAGTCGGGATTTTTTCGGCCCTGGCTTTTTCCATCACCGCCCGAGCGCGGACATAGCTGTACTGCAGATACGGCCCGGAATCACCTGCGAGTGATAGGGACTTGGCCAAATCGAAAATAATGTCTCGCCCGGGCGATTGTTTGAGAATTGAATACTTAATCGCTCCGATGGCCACGGCTTCGGCCACCCGCTCGCGTTCACCGGCGTCAAAATCGCGGACGGCGACCTTTTGGTTAGCCACCGCTTTAACTTCAGTCAACAAACTCTCAACCGTAATCACCGAACCGGTTCGTGAAGACATCTTGCCAGTGGCGAGGCGAAGCATACCGTGTGGGAGGTGTTTAGTTTTTTTGGCCAAATCAGGAAAAATTAACTCCAAAACCTTTTTAAGCACGGCGAAATAACCCGTCACTTCGTTGCCGGTAATCACAATTGACTCGCCATATGGATATTGCTCGAATTTCAATTTCGCTAAACCAAGCTCTTTGGCTTCATAAGTTGGCAGACCTTCGGAGTTTAAGAAAACGCGAGTGTGTAGTCCCTGCCCGCCAACAGGCGCAGCGTACTTTTCCCCGCGAAAAATTACCGCTCCGTCACTCGATTCGAATATTTTACCTAGATTATCCTCGACCAATTTCTGCCCCACCAGCCCGCTTTCACTCTCGAAGAAATAATAATCAAACTTGGTGCCGAGCCGTTTATAAATAGTTTCGAAATAAACTAAACTCAACTTCCGGCCAGCGCCATAAAGCGCGTTGATTTCAGAATTACTCTGATCATAAATTCTTTTATTAATCTCATTGATCTCTTGCTTGGCTGTTTCGTCTGCTTCGTAAGACTGCGCAGCGGTGGCATAGCACTTGGCCCAATCAGTAATATCATTGGGTTTATTTTTTAATGCCGCCCAAATTGACTTGGCCACATGGAGTCCGACATCACCTTGGTAGCAAACGCGTTTGACCTCGGCGCCCTGCGACTCAATCAATCTAGAAATAGATTCACCAATCGTGTTAGACATCAGATGTCCAACATGAAATTCTTTGAACGGATTTGGGTCGGTGTATTCAACCATTATTTTTCGTCCTGTTTTTATCGTTCCTGCGCCATACTTATCGCCCTGCTCAATCATCTGCGATACTTCGTCGGCAAAAAATTCGCGCGTTAAAAAAAAGTTTATGAAGCCGGGAGTAGCAACTTCGATCCGTTCTAACCAAGGCCTCGCCTTGGGGAATTCCAAAGGCGAGGCCTTTAATTTTTCAGCGATTCGTTGGGCCAGCGCGAGCGGCGCTTGACCAGTAACTTTCGCCAACACTAAAGCAATGTTCGTGGCATAATCCCCGCGGGCGAGATTATCCGGGCGCTCAATGACAAAATCAGTCGGCGACAAATTCAAATCGCCAATCGCGCTGGTGATTAAATCCCTGATGATTTTCTCAATCTCGATCATTAAACATTGATTTTAATGATTTTAACACAAAGCAGACCAACAAAAAGAGCCCCGAGCTCGAGGTGTCGGAAATCACACCCGAGCCGAGGCCCTTCGCTCCTCCCTAGTCACGATAACCTATCGAAAGCAGGGTTCCTCACTTCTGTCAGCGACCGACCAGTTACCATGACCATGGTTCAGGGAGGAAGCAACATTGGGCTAGCACATTGGGCCAAAAACCGCAACCGACTGATCTCATGTCAAGGCGACGCCTTGACATGGTTTTTAACTATGGACAGGCGGCGAACTGGCAACTGGGCGGAACTCGCCCGACAGAGGAACCGTCGGAGCAAAGTCTGGCATCGGATGAACAAGCAACAGGACTTTCCACGATCCTGAAGTAATTATCGCTCGAGTCGCAATTGGTTTGCGATCCGGCGGCGCAGATATCAACATAGTAAGTGCCGGCTGGAATAGTATTGTTGGTAATATCAGTAGCTACAATCCAATTGTAAGTGGCAAGTGCTGAAATGTTTTTATCTAACACAATCGGTGGATTGTAAATCATCGTGCAAATCGAGGTATGACATGGCGGAAATCTATAAAGATACAGATCAACTTTCGTGTCACTGGTCGCGCCGTCATAGCGCCAAGTGATCGCTTTGGTTGAACTCGCTACCCACTGCTCACCGCCGTTGGGCGAAATTACAGTGTTCGGGGAATTTTGCCCCACCACGACGCTCAAGCTCGCGCGGGCCGATTGACCGGAATTATCGGTCACTCGGAAAGTCGGAAAGTAAGTGCCGGCGCGGGCGTAAGCGTGAGTGAAGGTCGCGGTTTGTTGAACCGGAGCGGACGAAGGTGAAGCGACACCACCGGAAGCCATTGTGGATTCATCACCCCAAATAACGCTGTAATTAAGTGTTCCATTCTCCGGATCAGACGCCTGCACGGTCCAAGTGCTGGTTTGATCGACATTGAGTGTCGTCGGACCCAAGACGCCAGAGATCGTAGGCGGAAGATTGCCGGGAACTGGCGGTACTCTATTGCACCCATATAACTGATTCAATTTCGCGCGCGTGGCCGGGCCGACATAGCCAGTGGGGTTAGAGAGACCCTGCGGCGTCAGAATCTCGTCTTTGTACTTGAGTTGGAAAGCGGATACGGCCGCGGCCGTCATTTCGGTAAAACGATCAGTGCGGTTGTTGTTCTCATTATGGCCTCTTCGGTCATCGTCTCGCTTGCGGTCGTCGTTTTGATCGTCATCATCATTGTCATTTTGTATTATCGGCATCGGTAGTGGCATAGGCATTAATCCTTCTTTGGCTAAAACCATGTGGAGCTCTCTGACCTCGCGGCCGCTGGCGCCGACGCCGAGATTTCGATTAAACACAAAACATTGCCTACCGGCTTGACCTTGCAATTGCGCTAATTGCCTCTGAAGCTCGGCGACCTGCTGGCGCAGACTGGCAATCTGGCGCGCGATGTTATCAGTCGTTGTCTCGGCTCTTAAGAACAACGGCGCGATGAGAAACGAGGCAATTAACAAACCAAGAAACAAATGTTTTCTAGTCATAATGATTGATTATTTTAAATTACCCTCCGACCTTGTCAATCATAGCATGAGACCAACAGGCAACGCAAACACAAAATAAAACAGCGGGCCTAATTCAGGAATCCGCTGTTTATAACCAGCCCAGACGAACCAACTCGACCAAACATAATCTAGTCGCTTCCGTGATCCGATACAAAACAAAATCGGTTCTACTCGCGAGCTAAACAATCCTGCTCACTCTCCCCATCTTCAAACTTTCCGCCCGGGAAAAACCAGACCCCTTGGCCTCGTTTGCGAAGCAAAAGCACGCGTTGTTGATCGATGGCGACACCAGCGACTGCCCGAATCAAGGTTCACCTCCTTTCTTCTGAATTAAGAATAGCCGACCACGCTATTTTGTCAACAAACGTTTCTTGATTATCGCCCAAACTCGTTCGTGAACCTGTTCCGGCGCGAGGCAAACCATTCCCTGACAGCATTTTATCCTCACCCAACGCTTATTTCGCTTGGCCAAACCTAAGGCGCTTGAGCGCGAATTCTTGAGGTGCAGAAGGTTATCCTCGGCGACATCACGGCGCCCCTTCAGATATTTCTTCCGCCGCACCGCCGCCTTTTGCTCGAGCCAGGCTTGGCTCACTGCAAGCGGAACATCGAGATAAATCACGAGATCGGGCCGGGGGATTTTAAAAATTTCATACTCCATTTGATCTAGCCAGCGCAAAAAGTCTTGGCGCTTTTTATTATCAGCAATTTTCCCGCCCTGATGAATTTGATTGGCGCTGACATAACGATCAGCAATGACCACAAAACCTTGGGCGAGCCAGTTTTTAATCTGCTGACTTGATTCGAAGCGATCGGCGGCATAAAGGACCGAGGCGACGCGCGGATCAGTTTGGATAAAATCTCCGTAAGCGCCAGATAAGTACTCCCCGATTAACTGACCGAAGAAATTATCGTGATAACGTGGGAAGTCAATGGTCTTAACCGGAATTTTAAGCCGCCGCAATTTGTCGGCGAGGAGCTTCACTTGCGTGGCCTTACCTGACCCGTCAATGCCGTCAATGACGATAAATTTTCCTCTCTTATTTTTTGGCATGCTTCAAAATTTTATCAATCTGGCTGGCAATTGCCACAAAATCTTTTTCTTTTTTTCCTCGCGTCGTTTCCGCGGCGGTACCAATGCGGATGCCGGAAGGATCTGTCGGGGAACGCGTGTCAAAAGGGATCGTGTTTTTGTTGACGATAATCCCCGCCCGTTCCAAAGCATCACTCGCCGTTTTACCGGAAATTCCTTTCCCGTTCAGCCAAGTATCAATCAAAATTAAATGCGAATCAGTCCCGCCGCTCACCAATCGCCAGTCTAAACGAGTGAGTTCGTCGGCTAAGACTTTAGCGTTTTTCACCACCTGTTTGGCATATTTTTTAAACTCGGGGCGGGTCGCCTCTGCTAAGGCTACGGCGGCCGCCGCAATCTGATTCAAGTGCGGCCCGCCTTGTAATCCTGGAAAAACCGCCTTATCAATTTTCTTGGGCAGTTCACGCTCGTCAAGGCGGGAAAAAATCAGCGCCGATCTCGGCCCGCGCAAAGTTTTATGCGTTGTCGTTGTCACCACATCGGCATATTCAAATGGACTAGGATAAACTCCGCCGGCGATAAGTCCGGCAATATGAGACATATCCACCATCAAAAGCGCGCCACAAGCATCGGAAATCTTGCGAAACTTTTGCCAGTCAATAATTCGCGGATAGGCGGTGTAGCCAGCAACAATGATTTTCGGTTGCTCGCGCTTGACGATCGCGGCGAGCTCATCGTAATCAAGTTGCTCGGTCGCCCGCGATACGCCGTAGTGAACCGGGGTCCAGAATTTACCGGTAATCGAGACCTTATGGCCGTGTGTTAGATGACCACCGTGGTCAAGCGACATCCCCATAATTTTTTGACCGGGCGGCACTAAAGCCAAATACACCGCTAAATTGGCTGGGGAGCCAGACAATGCCTGCACATTGATCGCCCACTCGTTTCCTTTCAAACCGAAAAGTTTCAGGGCGCGCGCCTTGCATAAATCCTCAATTTTGTCGGAAATTTCATTGCCGCCGTAATAGCGATGCTGGGAATACCCTTCAGCGTATTTATTCGTCAATTCCGACCCGAGCGCCGCTAAAACATCTTTGGACACATAATTCTCCGAAGCGATCAGATTAATCATCCGCCTTTGCCGCTTTTTCTCCGCCACAATCAACCGCTCAATTTGCTTATCTTCCATTAACTTTCAGACTAACAAAAATCATGAGAAAGAAAAAGTCCCGACACCATACAGTTGTGCAGAATTATTACGACCGTTTTATTTCTACACATTTTATAATCCGAAGCGCCGGCGTAACCAACCGTCATTTTCCAATTCCTCCACGGTTAAATACAGAATATCTTTTCCAACCGCCGCATCGGCCTTGAACAAAACGGTGATCTCAGAAAAGTCATACGGATACACCCAGACACTATTCTGCAAACGCACCAACCCCAACCCTTGAAGTTGTTGCCGCAAAAGATCTCTCGTTGAGCGGCGTCTCTCGCGAATATCAAAAATCACCAATCGCCACTTTCCATCCCAACGTTTCGGTCTTTCCACTTTTAGCTCACCGAGATCGTAGCGCGCAAGTTTTTCTTCACCTTTTTTCGTCAACCGGACATAATTTTTGCCGCCCTCCTTGTCTATAAATATCAAACCGTGATCAATCATTTCTTGAAACCGTCGTCTCAAATATGATTTTCGAAAGCGACCACGATGATCATCGTATTTCGGTCCAAAAATAAGATCGGCAATGTGTTTAACAGTCACAGTGGCATTCTCGGCCACTGATTTTAAAATTTCTTTTGTGACTTGATAATTTTTCTTCATGTGCAGACTTTATACGACCGTATATATTCTACACAAATTTGTCCAGAAAACAAAGGCGCTACAGGTCGATAAAAAAGCCGCGGCACTAAGACGAGCGCGCGGCGCGATAAAAAATCCGGGAACGCTAATAAAGATAGCCGCCGAGACGAAGGGTAATCATCAGGGTCTCGGTAAATGAGGAAAGCAAACCGCCGGCCGGCGGCGTCGCCGTCCAAACGGCGGCGCGCTGACCAACCAGCAACTTAAATGGCAGTGGTTCATCGAGTTCAGCGATAAAATGCCGAACCACCATCAACTCGCCGTACCAGTCACCTCGATGCTCGCAGTAAGGACGTAGAGTAAGGCTGTGTTCGCCGCACATCGCCTTAGTGATTCCCAATTCTTCGTCTATCTCCCGATGGATGGCCACCAGGTCGCTCTCACCAGGTTCTAGTTTGCCGCCCGGTGGAATCCAATATAATTCGCCGGGGAATGAATGAGCCACTTCTTCAAGACACAACAAGACCTTGCCCCGGCAACACAGAGCGGCGTCTACGGTTCTTTTCATCGGATTATCCTCCTTTCGATTTAAGTTAAGGTTCAAAATCACCGGCCCAGTCATTAAACTAACTCAGCCGGAAGCAAAAAGTCAAGCGCGCACTTGGGACATTAACAAAAAGAGAGCCGACGAGTTAGGTCGGCTCTCAAAAGAACACGGGTTCACTTCACCGTCTCTTGCCGGAAGACCACCTCCTGTTTTGGTGTATCGCCCCAAACCCTGTCGCAGACGCACAACATCACTTCCATCTTGTAAGAGGTGAGTTGCTGATTGATTCTCTCTTTTCGCCACTTCGAGGCCAAGTCGAGAGCGATTTCGACCGCGTGATGAAGATCTTTATCTTTCGGTCGGACCCAATCCGAACGGTCAAGATTTCCATCCCAGACCAATCTGATGGAAATCGTCTGACGATTGGGGAAAAGAAAAAGAAGGACAAGGTTAATTCCTCGGATCCCGGCCTGGAGCTGGGAATACAGAACCTGACTCGCTCGGTCTTGAGCGGCTATACCTTCAGCCTCATCCTCCATCGCCTTATAAGCGAAATCAGACAGGCCTTCCAGGGGAGCGAGAATCTCTATCTCTATCACCGCCGTCATGATGACCTCTTGAGAGTCTGGTCGGTATGGTTGCTTTAGCGAGACATTACGGGCGCGAGCAATCAAGAAAACTCTTAGCACGGCGTTCATTTCATCCACTTCTGATTGTCTCTTAAAGTTATTCTCATAACGGAAAAGTGGATAGCGGCGATAAGCAATCTTCCTTGAATGACTGTCGTGATCAATCAGAGAAAGAATTGCTTGATTCAGACGACCTACTTTCACCTGGTCGCCAGTGGCCGAACGCAGAGCATCGGGTAAGACCGAGCTATATCTACCACGAAAATTCTGATCACCCGTCACCAGATCAAGGCCGAGTATTGTCTGCCAAATGGTTTCGGCTCGAACATCGTCTTCCACTCTTGACCATTGCTCGAAAAGGCAAGAAAAGATTGCCCGCTTGGTCTCAATAAAGAGTTTATCGCCCTCGCACTCTCGGGGGAGCAATTTCAACAAACCAATCATGGTCTGGAGTTGGGCCTCCGGTTCTGATTTATCGGAGTAGAGATACGTTGGGACATTATCGGCCTTCTTGGTTTCGTCTCTGGCTTCCTTCAACGCAAAGGGTATCAGAGGAATGATTTGAGCAATAATCCGGTCTTCAAACCGGCTAGACAGAGAGTCAAAAAGGTCAAGTAACATCTTCAACCTATCCCCAACAGAGAGTCCTCCCAAAATCGAGGACAAATTGATTGTGATTCTTGAGTCAGACGCCCGCTCTAACAGCCGGTTCGACATCATCTTAATCCATCTCCCGTGGCCACAGCCACTTTTAACCTACCAGCAAGTAGGTCCCGGCTTATCCTCCGCAGAGGGTTTGCCGGTCTTGTGAAAGAACCTGATCAGCACAATACCAATCAATCTAGTTCAAAACTAGCCCAAGCCGAAGTAAAAGTCAAATTTTCTCCGTAATGTCTTGCTGGCCGCGCCGGACATCCCAATCATCCGGGTCAAGGTCAGAGTGGAGTTTGAGTAACGGGAATTTGCGCCGCAAAAATTTATCCATTTGGTGGGCGACGCGCCGGAGCGTTGGATGAACCATTTTACCCGACCGCAATTCTACGACATACACGGTTGCCGGCAAACCGTAAGAAACGCGACCAGAAACATTAAAACCCATGGCAATATAATACTGGGTTAATTCGGGTGTCGCTTTTAGAGATGCGATGGCCGTCTTCTGCTCGCGAATCAGGGTTCGCGCTTCGCGAGCGAGCGAGGGCGGCAGTTGCTCGAGATACCAATTATTGAAACCGAAACGAGTGGTAAGGAGCGGCATCCGACAAACGCCGTTGCGGTGGCGATGAATGTCGCGGAAAGAACCGAAATCGAGCAGGAAATCGAAAGTGCAAAGGCCGTACTCGGTGAAAAAATGCGGCAGATTTGTCCGCGCGGGACGCGCGGTTAAGAGCTCGCGATATTTGAGAAGATGGTTATACCGGATATCGGTCGTGGCGCGAAAATCGTTGGGATATTTTTTTTCCAGAAAATAAGTATGGCGCTGGCCGATCAATTGCCGATACTGCTCTTGATTCTCGTCAACTTTGTGGCTGAAACTATGACCATAACGCGCGCGGAGCAAATTGTGGATGCCATCGGCCACGGCGCGGACTTCCGGCAAAGGCCAGTGGTGAAGGAAAGCAAGCTTGTCGTGAGCTTGACGGAGGTTAGTATGCCAAGAGAGTTGGGTGGTGACACCGGCCGGCAGGAAACCGCGGAGGATGTCAAAGGTCCGTGCTTTGATTGCCTGCTCATAAACCGCTTCATCTTCGTCTTTTCGCCGTGGATATTTCACTCGCAGATGCTCACCCACCGCCGCCTGACTGCCAGTGTAAAATGCCATCCACTTGTCAAGGGTCGCCCTTGACATTGAAGTGCCGACGGGATCAATAATTGCCTGACGCGACATATCAATATAGCGGGAGCTCGTCTCTTGACCGGAATAAAGCGGCCAATCTTGCACCGCCTTGGCGACGAGCATGGAGACGCCCTCAATAAAAATCGTGGTCGAACCGCAGTCGGCAATCGAAGCGTGGCCGTAGCCGACATAATATTTCTCCATAAATTTGCCGGAACCGGATTGCTTGACTTTATCGGCGTGCACGGTTACACTCTCGGCGCTACGCGAATAAAGCGCCTGCATCATCGCCGTATCTTCTGGATTAAACTCGTCGTAGATAAAGATTTTCATTATTTGCCTTGTGGTTGGCGGTATTATAACATAACCTTAATAATCAACATGGCCCTATCAGACAAAAGAATCTTAGAGGAAAAAAAACGCGGGAATATCGTGATTAAGCCGTTCAACCGCGCCAATCTCGGCACCTCAAGCTATGATGTGACGCTCGGTGAATGGTTCTTCCGCGAACAGCCGTACGGCAAATATCATCACAAGATTTACAACATTTTCAGCCAAGAGCATACCGAGCATGTCTGGGGGAAAAAAGCTTCGCGGGCCGATCCGGCGACCGTCGTGTTTAAAAAATTCAACTTCCATTGGGTCGGGATCAAACCGAACGATAAAATTATTCTCCTCGAACCGGCTGAGACCATCCTCGCCCACACCAATGAATTCATCGGCGGCCGAAATACCATCACCACCATGATGAAAGCGCGCTCGTCGCTCGGCCGCGTCTTTATCTCTGTCTGCAAATGCGCTGGCTGGGGCGATGTCGGCTTCACTAATCGCTGGACCATGGAAATCACCAACAGCTCCCAGCACTACATGATTCCGCTTCGCGTCGGGATGAGGATCGCCCAGATGATCTTCTTTGAGGTCGGCCCCATTCTAGGCCATGACTATATCAAAACGGGTAAATATCAAAGCGACACTAATCTGAAAAAGGTCAAAAAATCCTGGCGACCGGAAATGATGCTGCCGCGTCTCCACCACGATCGCGAGATCAAAAATCGAAAATAAAAAAATGTTTCTACCCCGCCACTTCTAGTCCCATCGAGCGGGCGGTACCTTCAATAATCGCCATGGCGGTATCAAGATCGGTGGTGTTCAAATCCGGCAATTTGCGTTCGGCAATGGCGCGGATTTGAGCCTTGGTCACCTTACCAGCTTTGCTAAGCAAATTCTTGCCCGAGCCCTTCTCTACCCCAGCTGCCTTAAGCAGTAAGCGGGAAGCGGGAGGGGTTTTTAACACAAAATCAAAACTTCGATCGGAATAAACCGAGAGTTCCACCGGAATAATATCGTCACCGAGGTCTTTGGTAGCCGCATTAAACTTACTGACAAAATCGCCGATGTTGACGCCGGCCGGGCCGAGCGCCGTACCAATGGGCGGGGCGGGCGTGGCCCGGCTGGCCGGAATCTGCAGTTTAATTTTCTTTTCTATTTTCTTAACCATCTTGTCAACCATCCTAGCGCATCAAACGGCCGCCGTAAAGTCCGGCGATTCCGCAAATGTGCAACACTCGGTGTTGAACAAAAACGCCCCGCACCATACTAGGTACGGGGCAAACCCAAGGGTTCAAAAACCCGAGGGAACCAAAGACCAAAATCAACTCGCGAGGAGCAGAGAGGGACTGCCGCCACCCCAGTGGTAGGCGAGCCAATTGTAGCGCCAGCGCCACTGCCCGCCGCTCCAAGACAAGCAACGGACACAGAGACTGCCGTCCGCGCCACGATAGATCGTGCCCCAGAAGAAAGTGGCCTGGCCTTTCCACTCTTCTGGGATGAGACACTGGTTGGCCAAGAGATAGTCGAGGACGTTAGCGTTCATAACGGCCTCCTTGGTTAACTCTTGGCGCAACTTGTCTCCATTGATCGTCTGACCATTCTGCTGGTTCGGCGAGAGGTACAACTTGACCTTGGTCGGACTCCATTCGAACTGGCCGCCCTTCCGATGCTCCGCCACTTTCCAGCCGTCAGGGCAAAAGGGGTCGGCGTCAAGATCGATCAAGTGTTTCTTGATGACCACTTCGGCCCAACCGCGGATGACCGCTCGGATTTTAGCCAATCCTTCTTCTCCAAACTGACCGAGCAACCGTAAATCGTTCGGCGTCCATTCTGCCCGTTCCAACGCCTCCACCAACTGATGTACCTGACCTTCGGAATACGAAGACATGTCTTCACTCCTTTCTTGGCCCATGGGCCAAAACTTTGGCTCATTCCAAACCACCACACCGTGGCCAGTTTGAGCCATTTTCAAAGAATCTGTTATAGATTATACACAAAATTGATAACCTGTCAAATTCGCTTCACTTGTAAAAAATCCAACTCCACCGGCGTTTCGCGGCCGAACATTGAGACCAGCACTTTCACTTTGCCGCGGTTCTCATCCACCTCCGCCACCTTACCCTCAAAATCTTTGAAGGGGCCGTCGGTAATCTGGATGGCCTCGCCAGCCGCGAGGTCAATTTTGTGCTTAACGGTCTCGGCGCCCATCAGTTTAAAAAGCGTCTCCACCTCATTTTTATCCAGCGGCACCGGCACCACCCCGGCGCCGACAAAACCCGTCACCCGCGGCGTATTCCTCACAATATACCAAGAATCATCAGTGACGATCATTTCCACCAGCACATAACCCGGATAAATTTTTTCTTCCACGGTCTGACGTTTGCCGCCCTTGATCTTCACTTTCTTTTCCACCGGCACGATAACATTAAAAATCTTGTCTTCCATCCCCAATGACTCGACCCGCTGACGCAGATTCCGCGCCACCGTGTTTTCATAACCGGCGTAAGTATGGACAGCGTACCAGTTGCGTTCCGGCTGTAAAATCTGCTTCGGCATGCTAAATTACCAATTCGAGCAAGGAGACAAAAAGAAAATCGAAGGCCCCGAGGAGAGCGGCGACGAAGAACGAAAAGCCGATCACGAGAATCGTGAAGTTGACGGTCTGCGGCCGCGTCGGCCAATTCACCTGTTTAAGTTCGACTCGCGTCTCTTTAAGATAACTCGCCAGATTCATCTGTAGTATCTTACCCGCTATTTTGATTGCGTCAACCCTTTTAACATATAACTCTACATACAACTAAAAGCGGCCGCTAATAACTGTGAGTTTAATTTTATTTAAGTTTTTAAGTTTAAAATGATAAAAACGTAAAATTTGTTCATCTTAGTCACTTCACCGACACGACCCAGTTGACGGCTCGGCCTGCAACAAATTGTCTTTGGTGCAAGTTCCTGCGCACGGCGTCGGCTGGGTCGTCACCGCCCCGGTACAAGCGTTGGTGCAGGTGTAATTCTGGATGTAATCACTGCAGGAAGTCCCGCCGCACGAATCGGTACAAGTAATTGAATTCACGGTATTGTTATAAGTCGTGTCATTCTTGGTATAGGAACAAGAGGGGAAATTCTTGGTATAGGAACAAGAGGGGAAATTCTTGGTATAGGAACAAGAGGGGAAATTCTTGGTATAGGAACAAGCGGCCGTGCAGGTATACCGCGGCGCTCCGCCACCACAATTCTCAGCCGGTGACTTCAATACACAGGACCAGGGGGGCCCGGGCAGGGAAGGTTCGCAGGCATCTACACTCGCTTGAGCGGTACAACTTGGAGGGGCTGTTGGCAGATCTATACACTGACCCGGGCCGCTGGTAAGCGCACCGCAACTGTCAGCGATGGTCGATAAGTTGTCGGAGCAATCCGGAGCGCTACTGCCCGGACACCTGGCTGGACTGGCGGGCGTATTGCAACTGTCAGCGATGGTCGAGGAGTTGGAGAGGCAATCCGGAGCGCTACTGCCCGGACACCCGGCTGGACTGGCGGGCGTATTGCAACTGGTGGTCAGTTGACACGTCCCACAGCCAGAAGGTGATGAAAATGTCGCCCCGGTACAAGCATTAGTGCAATTATATGTCTGAGAAGTCACGGTGCACCAGTTCGCCGTTTGTGAATTGTTCTTAGTACACGTCCCGCAGGAGCCGCTGTTAGTGATGTGCCAGGATTCGCCATCGCAGACCGTCGTCGCCTGCGAGGTCTGCAGGGTGTTGGGGTTGGGTGTGCCGCCATCTTCGGTACAGATTGGGCCGGCCGGTATCGGGCCGGTCGAGTCGTTCCAGTTATACTGGGAGTGACCGCAACTGCCGAAACAAGTATCATCGCCGGTACAATTATCATTCACCCCATTCTTACCAACCACGGTAATACCGATCGGGCCGGGATTGGCGTCCGAGTTGGCCGGGCAAGGTGAGGACGGAGCATTTAATGGACTACGGGGAATAATGCCGGTGCTGTTGCGGCAGAGATTATTCCATTCATATTGATTGCCCCAAGGATCAGTGCAGATATTAATAAATTCACCCCACTTTTTGCCGCCCAACACCGACAGAACAATGTCCTTCGGGCAAGTCACGCTGCCATGTGAATCGTTGGGATAGTAGCCATAGGTGTCAGCGGCCAACGTAGCGGCGAGCACAATTTGCTTTACTTCCACCTTCATCGCCGCGCGACGCGCTTTCTCCCGCACCGACGAAACTGAACCGAACACGATGGAGCCTAAAAGACCAATAATGGAAATTACCACCAGTATTTCGATAAGACTGAAGCCCCGTTTCATTTTCATCGTCAAAGTATAACGCAAAGTCTGGGTGGGAGAAACAAAAGTACTTGGAATTTGATGGATAAATACCCGCGACTATTCGTTCCCCCGCTGTGAGGAAACGCCTCCCATAGTTACTACTTGGGAAGCCCCGCGAACCAACAGTCGTCGCCCCAGTCAACATTGTGGCGGCGGACACTCACGTTGCACTCGCTTTCCCAATAGCCGAACTCAACACGACACCACCTGCCATCGGCATCCTTCCAATGGGTACCGCTGGGATGGGTGTCGGCGAAGGTTGGATCAGCTTTGTTGACAGCAGCGAGAGAGTAGGGGTCGGCGGGGTTTAGATCCCGTAGTTCGTACTCCTTCTCCAGTTCAACGTCGCTCACAAAGTGGCCGAGGTGGAAGAAAACGACTTCGACTTCTTCACCATCACCGTGATGAAGTCGTTGGATCAATGCCAAATGTTTGATTGGGACAAGGGCAATCGAGACAAAAACTTCATTAAACATCAGGTTACCGATGAAGAGTGCGAGGAGGTGTTTTTTGATTCACGGAAAAAGATCGCTCGCGATGAACTTCATTCCGGTCGAGAACCGTGGTATCTCTTAATCGGACAGACGAAAAAAGAACGCACCATCTTCATTGTCTTCACTGTTCGTGAAAGGAAAGTCAGAGTAATTTCCGCTCGAGATTTAAACAAAAAAGAAAGAAAATTATATGAAGAAACAAATTAAAATTCCCCAATTCAAAAACGAGGATCAGGAGCGACTTTTCTGGTCCAAGATAGACCTCGATCGTTATTCTGAGAAACGGGATTTCCGCTCGGTCTCTCTGCCAAATCTGAAACCCTCCTCTCGTCCGATTTCCATTCGTCTGCCGGAATTTCTAATTGCCAGAATTAAAGAAGAAGCCAATGAACTGGATATTCCTTACCAATCCTTAATCAAAGGGTATATCGCCCGAGGGGTGGTTGGATCGCCAAAAGAATAAACAAGCTGTTTACTTACGCAAATGTTCCGCGAGCGGCACTTTCTCCGGACCGCGGTTGCGCCAACGGACGATGAAATCTTTGATTCTCGCGGTATCCAGAGCGCCAGCAGACGGCAAATTCCATTTATCCACTCGGCCCCAAGCCACGACCGCGATATCGGTGTCATTGGCCGGGCGCGGGGTGATAATCACCAATGACTCATTGCCAAATTCGTCTTTGAGCATCTTTCGAACATTGACTGGAATCGTCGGACGATAAACGATCCAGATCTCGCCGTGCTCTAAGTTATGAATCAAATTTTCGTCCGGCGGCGGCAATTCAGTCAGATCGTAGAAACCGAGCTTGGCGGTTTCCCCATAATGCCAGCCGGAAGACGGCGGATTGGAATTGTAAGACGGATGCTCGGCGCCGACCGCGATATGCTCACGACCCAACTCTGGATAGGCCACACTCTGATCTTCGACGGTCGGGATCCGTTCTTTAACCTCGCGTACGAACCACCAACCGGCGCCGGTCAAAGCGAGAATGACCAGCAAAATGTAAAATTTGTTCATTATTCGCTGGGGGATTCCGCGGGCGGCGGTTCAACTGCCGGCCCGGGAATCGGTTCAGGTTCAGACACTGGTTCCGGCGGCGCTTCGACTGGCGGTGCCACTGATTCTTCAATTGGCGCTGGCGCCTCATTTGTATTTGTCGCCTCGGCCTCAGTCTCGTCAGTGGCTAAATTAGATTCTGGTTCGTCAACCGCTTCGACAGTCTCAATTTCCTCGATCTCGGTAACTGCTTCAATTTCAACGATTGGGGTAGTGGTGGCTTCTTCCAGCTCTGACTCCTCAATCACCGGCGGCGTTGAAGTAGCTTCAGTGCTTGTCGCTAGCTCGCTTGGCTCGATCTCGGTCAACGGTTCAATTTCTCCGCCAAGCGATTCTGATTCAAGCTGAACATCAGAGTCAAACAATGATTCTATAGAAACCGCATTCACATCCAACTGATTCAATTCAAAAACGCACTGCGGGGCGATCGGATTCTCGTCTTCGTAAAAAGAGTAAATCCGCTCGGCCACCTGCGATGCATCCACGAGCCACTCACGGCCATCGAGCGTCACGTCGGCCTCATGCTGGGCAATCACGGCTTCCACCGCGGTCAAAGCTTCAGCCACTGTCGAGGACGGCGAAAGGTCCAAACGGTCAAACGCGCCGCCGCCGCGATCGGCGCCGGCGATGAGCGCGTTCAAGTCAAGATGGCCGGCGACTAAATTAAGCTCATCAGCCAGCGTGTGGAGTTTGGCTCGGCATAACCGGCCCTCGCGCGTCAGGGCCGACGGGCAGTTCGGTTGCCATTCGGCGGCGCAGATCGCGGCCCCGCTATAACCGGCGAACACGCCGGAAAAAGTCGCACTCAAAGAGTTGATCTGCGCCGCCCAGATGCTCTCGCCCGCGCCACTGCGGCAACCCTCGTGATTGCGCCAGTAACCGGGCGAGAGCGCGTCGCACTGACTAGGACGTCGCTCAATCGTCGCCGTCACATTAATGACATGGGCTTCAAAAGCGGAAAGGAGCGTGACCGAGTTGATTAAAATAGCGACAAAAATGATCGCGCCGGCGACCGGCCAATGAGTCTTAAGGGCGTTGCTTTGACCAATGTCAAGGCGTTGCCTTGCCAATGACTTCGGACGCCTAATGATTCCATCTACACTTTTCATTGTTTCCAATTGCCGGCTAGAACCGTGATGGATCCGAGATACGGAATGTGCACCGGCTTACCGCCTTTCCACGCCAGCGCCCGGCCGATCACCTGATCGTATTCAATCGGCGGATCGGCGTTGAAATTGGCGTCGCCCTTGGTGGTTATCTCACTGCCGTTTATTTCGGCAATGCGGTGAATGGTAAAGCCCTTACCCTCACCGCCTCGCCAGACAATGATGTCGCCGATTTTCAGATCGGCGAGCGGTTGCTGACCCTGGATAAAAACTAGGTCGCCCTCATTAAGCACCGGCCACATCGAACCGGAGGTGATGGCGGCCATCGGATAGGGCGTGTCGAGCGCCCAAGTGAGCAAACGCGGCAGGCCGAAAATGAGGCCGACGACGATTATCAGATAGACGAAGAGATTTAGAACAAAACGTGCGGCGCGCTTCATGGCATTGGGATCTTAAAGAGATATACCCGGCCGTCGTAGACGCGGTCAATCTCGGCCGAGGCCGGCATATAAACCGAGAACTCAATCTTGTCGGCCGAGCGCGGCGGCAAGCGGAAATAATTTTTATCGAGCTTGATGAGCGTCCGGATACTGCCGGTGCGCACGACGAAGACATAAAGCGACAGCGGCAGGCCGTTCTCGATCGCCACGCGCCGGACGGCCGAAGTGCCGCGCGACAGGTCGCCGAAGTCCAGCGCCTGATCGGTCGGATTAACGCCGACGCGGCCCTCGCCGGCCACCACGCGCACCAGCGCAGGGTACTTGTTAGCGTCAAGCGTCACATAAAAGGCAAAAAGAAAAACTAACAGCAAAACCGCCAGAATAATTTTGTCAATCAAACGCAATTTCATAAATTCCATCGCTTATCCCCCCAACCTAGTTTATAAGTTGGAGAAGAAACGATCAAATTTTGAATCGTCAATAGATATTCGTTACCTCAAACCAGAGATTGCAGCCGAAAACTTCGTGCTCCAACTCTGACGGAAGCTCGTAGATTGACGGGTCTGTGACCGAAGGATTTTTACCCGCGACGAACGCCGACCAATCCTGGGCGCACTGACCACGGAAGCACGGCACGGCCAGGTCAATAATCCAGTTATCGCCCACATCCGTGCCAAACTTATTGATTTTGCCAGTCGCGAACGAAGAAGCGGCAAACGGATCATGGAAGGGCAAGACCCCGGTGTCATTACTCGGTGAGGGATGTCCGTCCGGGGTCTTGGAAAGATAGGGACACAAAGACGGCATGCACTTAGTCAGATAACCCTGCCAGCTTGTGTCCGTAGAACTATACGGCGTTGTCGGATAATTGTCGTGGCACCAAGCGCGCGCCGCCTCAATCCCTACTTGGGCTTCGTAGGCGGCAAGCGGTTTCGGTTTTTGCTTGATGACATATTCAACCGTGCCGACGCGCCTCTGATCTGTCGCGGAAAACGATTCACTGAAGGTTACGAATACCGCTTGTTCGAGATATTCCTGCGGAAACACCGTCCCGAACTCTCGCGATTGCGGATGGACGAACAGCGCGTTTTCAATCGTTGCCGAGACGTTGATCACATGGGCTTCGAAGGCCGAGAAGAGCGGCATCGCCACCACCACAATCGCCAATGACAGCAAACCGACTAATAATTTTTTCATTTACTATTTATTATCGAGACACACCGGCCACCTCCACCCAGAGATCGCAGCCGAAAATCTTATGCTCGTTCCCAATCGGTTGGGTGTATTCACTTGGGATAGCAGTGGGATTAATATCGGTGACAAACTTCTCCCAATCCTGACCGCAGAAACCACCGAAGCAAGGAACGGCCAAGTCAATCGTCCAAGTGTCCGAGGTGTCACTTTCAGATTTATCCAGACGGCCAAGAACATCAGTCCAAATCACAGACTGACCGTCGATAGTCCATGGCTGATGGAATGAATCCAATGAACCATCATTGCCGCCATTTTCTATAGTTACATCCGGATGCTTGGAAATATACTCGCAAAGCGAAGGAAGAACCCCCCAAGTGGCACTGGCCGGCACACCTGTTGGACGAATCGGCGTATCACCGCAACTAACCCCATTCACTGTCACATGACCAGTCTGAGTACTAGTTTCATCGATATTCCATACTTCTCCTTCAGTCTGCCACGACCAAGCACACTTTGGTTTCTGGCGAATGATGTACTCCACATCATCTACCCGCTCTTCGTCTTGGAACGATTGTGAAAGCGCAATCCTTAAAAACTTCTCGAGTTCCTCTTGTGGGAACACGGTACCGAAAGTAATCGGATCAACCGGCACCGACAAGGCATTCTCAATCTTGGCCGTGACATTGATGACATGGGCTTCAAAGGCGGCGAACATCGGGATGACCACGAGCGCCGCGCCGAGCGTCAACAGACCGACAAAAATTTTCTTCATATCTTTTTCTTATGGCTAATAAACTAATAATTTATTTTCATATCCTCTGCCCCGGGCAGAGGGCTTGATTTTATTATCAAATTGGCAGACCGGTCAACACCACAGCATCCACGCGGAAATTCTCGTCATCGGCGCTGGAATTATTGTAAAACCGCAAGAGGAAAGTCGCGCCGTCTAAGACCGGCGGCAAAACAACATTGCTCGCACTCCAGTCGGCGCTCGCGGTCAAATCATGAGCGGCCAGATCGGTCGGTCCGCCAATCGGCGCAGGGCAAGTGCCGCCGGTAAAATACTGAACCAGGCCAGTCTCGCCGCCTTCCGTATCTTCGTCGCCGCGCCAGTAATACGACAAGGCCAGCGACCCGAAACCGACGGCATTAACCTCGCGGCAAATCCAGCCGTCTTCAGTTCCTTCATCGCTCGAGTCATCGGCGATTCTAACAAAGCGGCCGCCGTCCGGACTCTCGCTATCCTCACCGCTTTCCGCCGGCGCTTTCAAAATAGTGCCGGCCTCATGTTTATCCCAACTCGGAATGTCCGCCGAAGTCGCTCCGGTGCCAAAATCATCGGAAAAAATAGTTACCGGCTCGGCCGGCGGCGGGGTAACCACTCCGGCTTCACTCACCCCGGCCACTTCCACCCAGAGGTCACAACCGAAAATTTTATGCTCGTTCTCGACGGGCTGAACCCACTGGCTGGCTGGCAGAGCGTCCGCGTTCGTGCGTCTGACGAAATCTTCCCAATCTTGAGCGCAGGCGCCGCCAAAGCAGGGCACCGCCAGATCAATCGTCCAAGTGTCAGATATATCATCAGTTGATTTAGCGAGATAGCCCTTGGTGTCATTCCAAACTAATTGGCCGTTTTCCACCCGCCAGGGCTTATGGAACGACAACAGGATGCCATCTTTACCATCGCCAATATTCCCAGGTTCAATTTCCTCTCCGGTTTTAGAGAGGTACTCGCAGAGCGAGGGCAGAACACCCCATTTTGCTCCGCCCTCGGTCGGCATACCGGCCGGCGGCTGGCCGCAGTTAACCCGGAAGCCACCTGGCGACAACGGATCAATGATGACCTCGCCGGTTCGGGTCGGAAAATCAAGCATCACGACACCGTCATTGGAAGTCACGGCGCACTTGGGCTTCTGACGAATAAAATAATTCACATCATCAACACGCGGTTCGGCCAAAAAAGAACTCGACAGGTCAAGGTCGAGTTTTTGGTTAAGATGTTCTTGGGGAAACACGGTGCCGAAGTCGAGCGCTTTGGTCGTTACCGCCAGAGCATTTTCGATCCGCGCTGTCACATTGATCACATGGGCTTCGAAAGCGGCAAAAAGCGGAAGAATCGCCAGCACCCCAACTAACAACAGTAAGCCCGAAAATATCTTCCTCATTGCCGGTAATACTAGCCAGGATCAAAACCCTGTCAACACCCGGTCAAGGCATTCTTGTTGATATGCTGTTGATAAAAAGTTGATAAACTCGTCGGGAGGAAGAAAAATCCCTCACGGCTCGAGAATCCCTGCGGCGACGCCATTAATGGAGATCGTCACGGATTTAATCGTTGGAAATTGCTTTAAGGTTTCGATAATTTGGGCGCGGATAGCCGTGGTGAGACAGGCGCCGCCGACTTCGGCGGCGAGGGCCGGACTGAAATCGACATAAGCCACACCGTTAATAATCGTCAAATTCTGAAGTTTGACCCCGGGATTGATCGCGCTCACTACCCCGGCCACGGCCTCGGCCGGACTTGGCCCCTTGAGCAACTCAGCGAGCGCCGCCCGGCCCACGGCCGTGGTCTTCGGTACAGTCCGAAACACTGGGTAAACCGTCTCGCACTTAAGACCTTGCGGGTCAAACCGGCGGTTGCCGAAATAGACGCGGAGAGTCACGGTATCGGTATCAGCGACGCTCATCACCGCGGCCGTCAGATTATCTTTGCCGACGATTAATTCGTCTACGGAAACCGTCGTCGTGGCCACGCCGTTTTCCGGCGTCTCGGTCCCGGCCGGCGTATTCTTCTTAAGCAGAGGCCAGAGAATGGCCCCGACGACCAAAATAATAATGACAATTAGCCAAGTATTGCTTTTAGACTGACCACCCTTGACCGGCATAGATGGCGATGTTGGGATATTAGCCATAGATAATAAATTTAAACTGATAAATCTAGCTGGTATTCTAAACCAGTGGCGGAACTTATGCAATGAAAAAAGAAAGCACCGCTCACCCTAGGGCGAAACGGTGCTTTCCGGAGGGGAAAGAAGCCGAAGTCAAGATCTAACTGAATTACAGTATAAACCCGACAAGGGTTGATGTAAAGAAGGGATTGTGGATAACCACTGCATAGACATGGAGTCTATATTATTATTGAAATTCTGGATAGATCGTCGTCAGTTTTTGCAAAAACTCGGATTTGGCCGCCGCGAACGGCATCTTCAGCACCGCGCCGGCGGCGCCGGCGTGCCCGCCGCCGCCCAAAGCAACGGCTAATTTAGAAACATCGAATCGCTTCGGATCACGCGTCCGGAAACTCGCCCGCACCACGCCCGGCCTTGATTCCACTAAGGTGGCACCAATCTCCCAACCCTTAACTGATTTTAGATGATTAGCGATACTGATACCCTGCGTATCTTCATAACGCAAACCACGAGCGCTCAAGGCCGAAAGTGAGAGAGCGACCAGGGCGACTTCCCCCTGCCCCACCACTTCGATTGAACTCATGGCCAAACCTTCAAAACGCAACTGGCCCGGAGCATTGTTGTTTTCCAGCTGAAAAATCAGCTCCGGGAAATTGGGCGCCAGCTCAACCAGCGCCGCGACGACGCGAAAGGTGTCTTTGGTCGTACCGCGATATTTGAAACCACCAGTATCAGTATAAATACCCATGAATAAACAAGCAGCGATGTCACTCGTTAATTTAATCCTCCATGCCAAAAATAGATCGTAGATAATCTGCGCCGTCGCGGGATATTCCGGCGCGATTAGATTTATCTCCGCGAAGGGTTCGGCCGTGATGTGGTGGTCAATTAAAACTGTTTTGAGCGGCGGCGGGAATTTGACTTCGCCCAGCCCCGTTACCCGGTTGGGTTGCGAAATATCAAGTAGCAGGAACAAATCGAAGTCGGCCGGGTTGATTTCCAAATAATTTTTCGGCGTGATCGCCTCGTAGCCGGGCAGAAAAGACAGATATTCTGGCAATGGCGAATCGCCTTTAATTACCGTCGTTTTCTTGCCCAACGCCTGGAGCGCGTGGAACATTGCCAGCGCCGAACCGACCGAATCCGGGTCGGGATAGGGGTGAAAATGGAGAAGAATTCGCTTGGCGCCTTTAATTGCTTCCCAAATCTCCGGCGCCAGTTTTTTCACTTGATTGGTCATTAAAGGGAGGTATGTGGGATTCGCACCCGCAATGACAGCTCCACAGGCTGTAGTGTTACTATTACACTAATACCTCCATCTGCTATTTATCTATTTATAATGCGGCGGTTCTTCTGTTATACCAGATTGATGATTAACTAGTCGAGCCAGCGCGTAAAGCAAAGAGGAAAGGCGGTTGAGATAAGCGGCGGTTGAATCGCTTAATGTGACCTCGTTTTTCTCGCGGGCGGCAATCATTCGCCTTTCCGCGCGGCGGCAAACCGTCCGGGCGTAATCCAGCAAGGCCGCGAGCGGCGCGCCGCCCGGAACGAAAAAGGTTTTGATCGGCGGCAATTCCTTTTCGATCCCGTCAATGATTTTTTCCAAAGCCGCAACTTTCTCGGTAACAATAGTTTTACCGGCGGCGCCGGCGAGCTCGGCCTGAATGATAAAAAGATTATGCTGGATTTTATCAATGATTTCGCCAGTTGTGGAAATCAGATATCCACGGCTCGTGGATATCTGATTTCCACCAGTTACAGTTACGTTAAACCGGGTTTTGACGAAGCCGAGCAAAGAATTCAACTCATCCACCGCACCGAGCGCCTCGGCCACGGCCGAGCTTTTGGACAAACGCTGATCACAGTTCAAAACCTTAGTCGTGCCACCGTCCCCCTTGCGGGTATAAAGCATTAACGATTAACCGTAATCGTTCCCCCGCCTTCGGCGTCGCAGGCGCTGATGGTGATGGAACCATTGATGTTACGCGACATATAATAACCAGTTAAACTGTCGCTCCAGGTACCGGCGCCGGCCGGACTAACTGGGACGCGTCCTAAATAACCCTCGGTGGCTAAACCCGTCAAATTAACACAATTGCCCGCCGTAACGACCGTGCAATTTGTATTGACACAAGTTGCGCCAGTCGCCGTGCCGATTATATATTTTGCATCGGCTGTCAAACCGGTGATTGCCGGTGACAAGTAGGAACCGCCATTATCTACCTGATCCACTTTGATCGCCGAGAGCACGGCGGTGACATCGGTCCAACGGGCTGAATTGCGCGCGTCTTGGAAACGCTTCAGCGGATTAAGCGACACGAACACGACTCCGGCCAAGATGGCGATGATGGCAATGACAATTAGTAATTCAATGAGCGTAAAACCTGTTTTCATATTCTTTCCTAAGGTGAGTCCTTGTTGCAAGGACTCACCTTTAATTATTAATAATAATGTACTGCTTATTGACCCAACCTTCGATTTCTTCGACTTCTAAAACTACTTTAATTTTAACCCACTCGCCCTCTTCGGCCAAGAGTGGATAAATGGCTCCCGGATAAACCTTAGCGATGGCCTCAAAATTTATGCCCGGGCCGGAACGGACATTGAGCCAGCCGGCCGTGGTCTCGCCTACGGTGATGGTGGCTCGAGTAGAAGTGGCCGCAGTGGAAGTCGCTGACGGCTCGGGAAAAATCAATTCCGGCGAGACGACCGGCAGGGACTCGACTGGCGGCCGGAGACGGTCGCGCTCGACTTCTCGAGCGCGCTGTCTAACAATGTAGCCGCCGGCGAGGATCGAGACTCCAACCACCATCAGGAAAATCAAGCTGATCGGTTTTAGATTAAGCGTGAGCCAGTGGCCGACCCGACCCTCGATCCGCCACGGCGGATTCGTCCCAAACCGAAAAGCCAATTCTTCCCGCTCGCGCCGGCTGGCAAAGGCCTTAAGCGCCAAACCCAGCGCTTCGAGGTAAACGAGCGGCTGATTCAAAAAGGCGGACCGAGCAACAGTTACGGCAATTTCCAAATTAGACTGCAAATAGTCGGCTAAGCCCCTTAACTCACTGCCGCCGCCGGCCAGGTACAGCGCCTCAACCTTCTTCCCTGACCAACGCTCATAATAATCAAGAGTGATCTTGAGTTCATCGCGCAGGGACGCCAACCCTTTCAAGAGGATGGTAAAAATTTTGCTGTCCGGATCAATCAAGCCGACTTCCCGTTTCTGCTTCTCGGCTTCGTCCGGACTCACCTTGAGACTGTTGACCAAATTCTCGGTCAGGGCCTCGGCGCCAAAAGACAGAGTCCGCGTATAGCGGAGGCCGCGGGCATCAAAGACCGCGATATTGGTCGTCACCGCGCCAAAATCGGCGACCGCCACCGGGGCGCTCGCCGGCAAGCCAAGACTCCGGAACAGGGCGAGTGTCTCAAGGTCGAAGTCCACCGCGTAACCAAGTGAGTGAAAAAAAGTCTGCCACTCGTTGAGCACTCGCTGGCTGGCGGCGGCGATGAGGTAACGGCTGGGGCCGTCCGGACTCACCCCGAGCGGCTTATAACCAAACGCCAGATCATCGACTTCGAGCGGCACGTGCTCGCGCGCCTCCTTGATGATTAGGGCCTCGAGAGCCGACCGACTAATAGTCGAGGTGGGAACCGAAAAAGAGTGCAAATAGACTTGCGATTCCGGCAGACCGAAGTAGATGCGTTCGGGGGTAATGGCTCGGGGTTTGGCCAGATTGAGGACCAACCGCAAAGCGCCGGCCAATTTAGCTTCGTCTTTGATCTCGCCCCGTTCGACCACACCGGCCGAGAGGGGCTGACGGCCGAGCGCCACGACGACTAAATTGCGCCCGCGCCGCACCAATTCGGCCGCCTCGATACTCCGATCGGCAATGTCGAGGCCCACCGACGGCTGGTGCCAAAAATTAAATCTGGGAATCACAATCATTAAAGTTCCTGCCAATTGCTGACGGATAAAGCGCGGGTGCCCAAAGTCACATTAACTACAACCCGCTCCATAAAATCGCCCTGAGTAGCAGTCACCGTCACTTGCCGCCCGCTAGCGCCAAAATCAGTCACTGCTATTATACACGATCCGCCGCCGATCGAGAGCGAGGGATCGCCGGTATAACTCGGATTAACCCGCAAGTGCCGGAGCGCTTCTTCGGCACAGGCGTCGGCCGACGCCGCGGCCTCGCCCCCGCCGTCGGCGCTGGTGCCGAATTCGAGCGCGCCCAAACCAAGCAACGAGGAATTGAGAGACATGATCAGGGCGGCGGCGGCAATAATCACCACCGTTACCAAGGCCATAAAACCGTGCGTTTCCAGTTTAATCATAATCGATTACTGACCGCGGTAATAATTTCGCGCCGAGAGGCGAAATCGGTTGATGCCTGATCGCGGAAACGGACGATCGCCCGCACGGCCACATTGGCGCGGTTGTCAAATGCGCCGGTAAGATTTCTGAACACCAAATCCATGATCGCCACCTGACGGCTGGAAACGGCGAGCGACGGACTGCCGGTCACCTCAAAGTAGAGCGTGCCATCCACGACGCGGAAAATAGCGTTGGGCAAGGCGCCGGGCCGATCAAGCTCAAGCGTCACCCCGGCGGTGCCGGCGGCTGGCGCGATAATCGCTTCGGCCTGCTTCACGCCGCGCTCGACAATGGATAAAATCATTTGGGCGTTCGACTGAACTTCACCCACGGCATAATTTTTATCCCGTACCCCGGCCAGCGACAGCACCCATAAAATCAAACTGGTCACCACCACGCTGACCAGTGCGATATAGATCAAAAACTCGACTAAGGTAAAACCCCGCTTCATTTATAGTTAATCCTAACTTCGTTCAGGATCGACGTACTCGCGCCGTCGCCGGCGAGCTGAACTCGATACTGCACCCAACGCTTACCATTATAACTCTGATTAATCAGGGTGCCGCGGCTGACCGTAAACTCCGGCAAGGACCACGGCGTGCCAGCCAAACCGGGCTGATCATCAGCCACTCGAATTTGAAACTTGATAGTGCAAGCCGGACTGCAAACCGGCACTTGTTCGTCCCATTCGATGATTTGCACCGGTGATGGGTCACCCATGTCAAACGCCGAAGAAATTAAAGAGCCGGCCATTTCATACCCGCCGCCGGACAAACGCAAAATATTGCCCGAACCGCCCACTGACCAGCCATCGCTCGAGGTCAAAATAAATAAACCGAACAAATTTTGGCCAGTCGGTAACGGCGAGTAGACCGACCAGACCGAACCATTCCAGCGCAAGATGACCCCCGAGGCACCCACGGTCCAACAGTCACTGGCGGATAAACAATAAATCGCGTTTAGATTCTGGCCAGTGCCAGAAGGTATTGCGCTCCAGCTGCTGCCGTTCCAACGCCTCAAGCTGCCGCCACTGCCTACAACAAAACCGTCAGTGGCCGAGATCATAAAGACGTCATTCCAAGTTTGAGCGCCAGTGTCTTGATTAAGAGACCAGGCAGTGCCATCCCAACGCACAATCTGGCCCGAACCACCCACCGCGAAACAACTGCTGGCGGAGGAACAATAAATGGCGTTTAGATTCCGGCCAGTGCCAGAAGGTATTGCGCTCCAGCTGCTACCGTTCCAGCGTCGGATATTGCCGCCGCTGCCTACAACAAAACCGTCAGTGGTGGAAAAGAGCCAGACATCGTTCCAAGTTTGAGCGCCGGTGTCGGTAAAGAGGGACCAGACTGGCGGAATCTGGCGCAACCGCAACTCTCCGGCCGGACCAATATCCACCTTTCCATCATCGCTCTCGTATTGAGTCTCGTCCGACCAAACCACTTGACCACCGCCACCAGACCAATCAGTCTGCAGCCAATCGCGCGAATCCCAATTGGTAAACATGGTTTGGCGTTCGACCGCGGCGGCGGTGCCAACGGGAGTCGTCCAACCAACCACCACCTTGACGGCGCGAGAATGGAGGTCGACCGCTCCGGCCGGGCAAGTCACAATCTGTGCCGCGCCGCCGCGGCAAACCAGAGAAAAAGTCAGCAGCCGATGGAACTTACCGATCTGTTCATCAGTGCCTTCACCTGTGAACTGCCACTCGCCGCTCGTGCTCGTGGCCGCGCTCTGATTAACGGTCAACTCATTCCAGGCGCCGTCACGAATAGAGCGTGCCGCCTCGAGCGCTTCGTCTGCCAGCACCGCCGCGGCCAGATAGTCGCCACCGCGGCCGAGTGCCTCAAAACTGCCGAGAATCAACGAGACCATCGTGGCGGCGAAGAGCGCGAAGATCGCTAAGGCCAAAATCACTTCCAAAATGCTCTGACCGGCTTTAAACTGGCAACTCATGCCATAATTTTAGCATTTTATTTTTAAGTTTATTAGTCTGGCCGTGACTCAACAAGCCAAGATTAAGAAGCGAATGATTAATTCTCCTCCACCAATCCAAGTTCATTGATGATGATGGTCCGCGTGCCATAGGTGGTATGGGCCAGGGTAATAGTGCCGGTGACGGACGGTGTACCGGTGGCGCTAAAATTAAGATCCGGACCGGGTAAAGTCGTCGTCAAACGCAGGGCCGACGGCAAATCCGTGACACGATCCGCACTCGCGAGCCGAGTGGCGCAATCATCGCCTTGGTAAAGAATATAGCGATCGCCGCCGGCCGCGAATTCAAAACAGACGCCGTGGCGACTCGCCCGGAAACCGGATACCGCGCGCGCGCGGGCAATCCGGATCGTTTGCACCAGCTGGCTCGCCTCTTCATTTAATCGAGTCGCCACCGATAAATTGCCATAAAGCGGCGTGACGGCGATACCGACAACAAGAAAAATACCGATGACGAGCAAGAGTTCGATTAAAGTGAAACCGAATTGTTTATCATTCATCTTTTATAATCTGCTCTTTTAATTTCTTCGCCTCGGTCACAAAGAAACGACGCCACTCATTGTCAGGGACCGAAATAATCATCCGGGGGTAATCTTTAACTTCTTCCGCTTTAACAAATTGAGAGCCAAGTTGAATCGGATCAACATGCCAATCAAACTTGACCTTGGCCTTCTCAATCAGATCGGCGATGGCCAACTGATATTTCCGGCAGATGAAATACAAATCAACATAATCTCGAGCCTGCGACCGCTGGTAAACGGTGAATAGTTTGTTGACCGCGATATCGAGCAAACTATCTATACTCACCCCCAACTCTTGTCGGCCAGTTTCAATCCTGGGAAACGGGAAAAAGGTAAATTCGGCCTTGATGATTTCTTCGGAAAAGTGCAGGAAAAAAAGATTGCGGTTTAAATTTTGCTGGTAATCAATCTTGCCCAGGCTAATCGCTGGCTTTATTTTCTCAAAGAACACCCGAATCCCATCTGGCGTAAACTCGGTTTCGCTGAAAAAATCGAGATCATCGGAATAACGGTGCTGTAAATAAAAAACCGCCAGCGCCGTTCCGCCGGTAAGATAAAAATTATGGCGAATCGTCTTCTCCAAACCGATCTTAATGAGCAAGACTCGCTGATTGTTTGTCAAAATCTCCATAATCATCAAGCAACAGACGGAGGAATTTTTGGCGCGCTGGATCAATCTTCAGCTTAGGCCAGTATTTAAGCAAGTCCGACCGCCGCAACCGCTCATCGCCCAAACCAAAATTAATCATCTGTTCCAGCCGCCAAAGACGATAGGCCGCCGGATTGGCCTTGAGCTTATCCTCATCAACTGACCAATTGTACATTCGCCTATTTTATCACAAAATCCGCTCAGCGCCGAAGTTCTTATAGAAACCTTGTCGGGATGAAAAACCAGTTTCAACTGCTCGTGTAAAAATAATTCCATAATTGCCTAATACCAAAGTTATTATGCAATAAAGACCCGCGCGCTGAAACGAAACGGGTCTAGTGAGCCAGGAAGTTCCTCAGGAGTGACTGAAGGTCATCATCCTTCCGATGTTCGTCGATAAAATCACAGAGTGCCTCAAAAACGTCATCCGGGGCCTTCTTTTTTCTCCACCAAAAGAACATGTTGTTCTCCTTTCTGCCCAAAGGCTAGCACGGTGTGAATGAAAAGAAAATACACCAGAATAGAAAACAAGAGTAAATTACCGCCTGATGTTGCCGGTGATTTCATAAATGGGGGTGATGATGGACAGGGCCAGGCCGGCGACAACAAGACCGATGACGAGAAGCAGGATCGGCTCAAGCGCCGTGGAGAGCGACTTGATCGCCGCGTCCACCTCGTCTTCGTAAAAGTCAGTCAGATAGAAAAAGGTGTCTTCAAACTTACCCGAGACTTCACCGACCCGGGCCATCCGGCTAAAGAGGAGCGGAAAAAGTTTGGGAAACTGTTCGAAACTCTCGGAGAGTTTAAGGCCTCGGCTAACATCAGCGTTAATCCGGCGTAGGGCTCGCCGGTAGTAAAAATTGCCCGTGGTCTTTTCCGTAATGGACAAGGTCTCATCAATGTTAACGCCGCTTTTTAGCAAGAGGCCGATTGTCCCGGCCAGACGCGATAAATTGAGATTGGCAGAAATTGTCCCGAGCGCCGGGAAATTAAGGAGACACCAATGAGTCAAGGGCGCGAGCCAAGGCCGTCTCCAGAGCCAAGGGAGAAAAATCGCGCCGAGGAGAAGACTCAGAAAGAAGGCCGTCCCGTAGCGGTCAATGAAATCGGCAAAACTGATGAGCAGGCGAGTGGTCCAGGGTAAATCAATCCGCAAACCGCGGAAGAGCGGAGTAATTTTAGGCAAAATAAAGAAAGCGATGCCTAATCCTAAGGCCACCGCGGCGGTGAGCACTAGACCCGGATAGATCATCGCCCCTTTGACTTTAGCGAGCAGCGCTCGCTCTTTTTCCATCGCCCGCGAGAGATTGACAAGATTCACGGCCAGGTTGCCGGAACGCTCGCCGGCGTAGATGGCACTCACAAAAACGCCGGAGAAAACTTTCGGGTAAGCGCCAAGCGCCTGGGAAAATGAAGTGCCGGATTGAACCGACTGCTGAACGCGCCTTAACACCCGTTTCAAGTTTCCCCCGGCTGAATCAATCGCCACGGCCAGCGTCTCGGAGAGCGTCAGACCCGCATTCAGCATCACCGCGAGGTGTTTGGCCAAAATCGCCTTCTGCGTCAAATTGACTCTATTCATTTTAATCAAATTTTGGCCACCCGCAGTACTTCCTCGAGTGTCGTCAGACCGATTAGTACCTTGTCGAGTCCGTCCTCGAGCATAGTGGACATTCCTTCCGTGCGGGCCTGTTTTATAATTTCGTTCGCCGACGCCCGAGCCACCACTAAAGATTTGATCTCGTCGCTCATCTCCATGACTTCAAAAATGCCGACTCGACCCTGATAGCCGGTTTGGCTGCAGAGGTCACAGCCGCCGCCGCGGTAAAAAGTCAATTTATTCAACCGACTGTAACCCCGCTGTTTAAACGCCCGCTTCAATTCCGGCTCGCGGTTAATCAATTCAACCGACTCGGGCGTCGGCGAAGCGGAAACGCGGCAACGGTCGCAAACCCGGCGGACCAAACGCTCGGCAATGACCACATTGACGGTTGAAGACACGAGGAATGGTTCGATGCCCATATCCAAGAGCCGCGGCAGGGTGGTCGCCGCGTCATTAGCATGGAGGGTGGAAAGCACCAAGTGGCCGGTCATCGCCGAATTGACGGCGATGCCGGCCGTTTCCTCATCGCGAATTTCACCAACGACAATAATGTCCGGATCTTGACGGACAATCGCCCGGAGCCCCGAGGCAAAAGTCAAATTGGTCTTCGGGTTAACCTGAATTTGGCTGACTCCTTCAATATCATACTCGACCGGATCCTCAATGGTCGAGATATGGACATCGCGGGTGTTCAAAATTTTTACTACCGCATAGACCGTGGTGGTTTTACCCGAACCGGTCGGGCCGGTCACCAAAATCATGCCGTGGGGATTATCGATCGCCCGTTTGACCTTATCGATATCCGCCTCCCCGAGCCCAAGATCGGTCAAACTGAATTGGCGGCTTTGTTCAGACAAAAGACGCAAAACCGCGTTCTCTCCTTCCGTCACCGGCACGATCGAGACGCGCACATCCACGGTCTCCTCTCGCTCCGCCGCGGCGGCGGCCGGCGCAAATTGGAGTTTGCCGTCCTGGGCCGAGCGATGCTCGTCCGTCCGCATTCGCGCCATAATTTTAAGACGGGTCAGGATGACGTCTGACAGAGTTTTCGGTACCTCAAGCACATCGTGCATAATCCCGTCGATCCGAAAACGAACTAGAACCTTATCGCGGTACGGCTCGAGATGAATATCCGAGGCCTTATTTTGATGACCATACTGCAAAAGCAAATCGACCAGCTTGATGGTGTGACTGTCTCGCTCCTCGCGGCCGAGCCGTTCATCGAGCACTAGTTTAAGCGTCTCTTCAAACTCCAATTTCAAACTGCCCTTGTAATTGGTCAGGGCTTCAGCGAGATCTCGTCGGGTGATAAAGAACGGCTTGATGCTGTCACCCAAACGTTTTTCCAAGAGATGGATGGTGGCGAGATCGGTCGGATCGGTGAGACCAACCTTAATCCCCTCGGGCCCGCGCGAAACAGCAATGACGCCGCGGCGGCGAGCAACCAGTTCCGGCACTTGAGTCAGAATCGCCGGCTCGACCTTCTCCCGGCGGAAATCAAGCCAATGGAAGTTATGGGCCTCGGCCACGAGTTTGCCGAGCTGACCGTCGCGAATCAAATCTTTATCCACCAGCACTTCCCAGAGATCCTGCCGTTCGGCCTGACTGGCCGCCACTGCCGCGGCGAAATCCGCCGCGGCGACGAGCCCGGGTTCGACCAATAATTTTTTCAGTACGACCGCCGAAATTTCCACGTTTACGACTGATCGGCCTTGGCTAATTCCGCCTTAATTTTTTCCACCACGGTTTTCATCTCTACATCTGACTTAACCAAGTAATCGCGGGCGCCCAGATCCTTGGCCTTTTTGATATCAACTTCCTGCCCGAGATTAGACAGAACAATCACCGGAATATTTCTGGCGCTTGGTTCAAGCTTCATGTCGGCGAGCACCTCAAAACCGGTTTTCTGCGGCATGATCAAATCTAGGAGCACCAGGTCGGGCCGTTCGAGTTTTATCTTAGCTAGAGCCTCATCGCCATTGACCGCTTTAATCACGGTAAAGCCCTCGCGCGTCAGCTTATCAGTCAGCGCCAGCGACAAAAATTTATCGTCCTCAACCAGCAGCACCCGGCCTCGTATTTTTTCTTCTGCCACGATTGACTTAATTTAAGCTAAACCTTTTACTCCTTCCTTTTTTCGCATACCGATAAGCGGCATAGTAATGAAAAAGGTGGTACCTCGACCCTCAAGCGAATCAAACCAAATCCGGCCGCCGGCCTCCTCCGCCACCGCCTTAACAATGTAGAGACCGAGACCGGTACCCTCCGCTTCTTTATCTCTAATGTTATCACCCCGAAAAAGTTTGGTAAATATTTTTCCTTGGTCGGCGGCCGGGATGCCGTAGCCGGTGTCGGTAACACGAATCAGCACATTCTCGCCCTCCTTCTTGATGGCCAAGCCGACCGAACCACCCGGGGCCGTGTATTTGACCGCGTTCGATAAAAGATTCTGAAAGATGATGCGGACGAGCTTAGCGTCGGCGTTGATCAACGGTACTTTAGGATCATACTCTTTGTTCAGATTCAACTTCTTAAGCACTAGCTGGGGCGCGAGCTCCGCCAGCACACCGTCGGCGACGGCGACAAAGTCAGTCGGCGACGGCTCGACCGCAAAGGTGCCGAGGTCGATCCGCGAAACATTGAGGAGCGAATTGACTAGCTCAACCATTCGGCGATTGGCGTCGTAGAGATTTTTTAGATACTCTTTCTGTTTATCATTCAAGGGACCCACTTCCTCTTCGAGCATCATCTCTGAATACCAATTGATGGCCGAGAGCGGCGTCTTCAGCTGGTGCGAGGCCAGCGACACGAATTCGGTTTTGGCGCGATCAATCTCCTTATCTTTAGTGATGTCGCGGAAAAGGACAATCGCGCCCGAGACTTCGCCTTTGTTTAGGAGCGGCGCGATCATCATCGCCACCGGGAAGAGACGGCCATTCTTGACCTTAATCGAAAGGTTGTCTAAAAGGCCAATGGAGATAATGTTGCGCTCAGTCATGGCCTTCTCGATCGGCAAATCTTTGTAAGTCAACTCTTCGCCTTCACGATAAGACCGCAGAATTTGACGAATATCTTGGCCGCTGGCCTCCTGGGGCGCGGTCCGAAGCAAGATGCCGGCCGCCTGATTCATCAGGATGACTCGTCGTTCATTGTTGATGGCGATTAAACCTTCAGCCATCGAGGAAAGAATGGCGTTCAGCTGTTCCTGTTTTTCACGAAGTTCGGCTTCAGTCATAGTGAAAATTATAGCGCACCGTCGCCCAAACAAAAACCCCAGCGCCAGCCAGCAACAATGCTTTTTGCTGACTGGGCCGGGGCCATGACTAACGAGATCCGCTAATTACTGTTGAGGATTGTAACTGTCACATCGTAGAAGTTTTCGGCCGACTGAACCGGAGAGATGCGATCAGCCGGACCATGCCACTGCAGGCATTCAACTCTGAGATTTTCTGTTTTCACTCCCCATTCCTTTACCGCCGCCTCAACAGCTCTCGTTTTCACCTCGCTCTCGTCACCGTCCGGCCTCGCCGGAATCCGAAAAATTTTCTCCCGCTGCGCGTCCATGCTTAACCCTTTCAAGACAGAACTCGCCCAAAGACCAAACCCGTCAACTAATAACCATAATACCACCAGTGAGCAAAAATGCAAAATCCCCAAAGCCTAAACCAGCAGAGGGGATTTTGTTTGTGTCAAGACAGAAGCTTACTTGCAACCGCAGTCACAGGTGCCGTCGGGCTTATGCATGTGACCGCATTTCTCGCATTTATTTTCGGCCATAGTTAAAAAGATTGAAATTATTGATTATTTTTAATTAAATTTCGACCGTACCTTTTTAATTATACCGCCGCTGGTCAAACTGTCACTATTGACAAAAATAGAGTTATGATGCGCGGGGGGAGATTTGAACTCCCACGCCTTGCGGCATACGCCCCTCAAACGTACGTGGCTACCAGTTACACCACCCGCGCGCCAGCACATTATTAATAAAATAAATAATAAAATTTACTCCGATTGTTTTACTTTGCGGCGAATATCGCGGCGGGATTTAGTTCGGACATAATAAAGTTTAGCCCGTCGAACCTTGGCCTGCTTGAGAATTTCCACCTTGTCAATTAAGGGTGAGTAAAGCGGGAAGGTTTTCTCCGTGCCCACGCCGCTCGCCACGCGCCGGACGGTAAGAGTGGCGCCCGGCTCGCGGCCGTGTCGGCAGGCAATCACTAAACCATCAAAGGGTTGAAGCCGAGTTTTGCCGCCCTCAATGATTTTTTGCCAGACGCGAACAGTCGCGCCTGGTGCCAGGGCCAAAGCCCGCCGCGCCTCTAAATCCACCGGTGAAATGACGGGTTTAATGCCTAACATCCAAGCGACAGTATCATAATTCGCGAAGCAACGCAAGGGCGGTGAAGAAATCGAGCGGCAAAGGCGCGATGAAGATTGCCGCCGCCGGAGCAATCGCCGGCGGCAATTCCAAGCAATAAGCATGAAGAGCGGTCCGGCTGATTACCGCCGGACTGGGACTAGTGTAAAGCCGGTCGCCGACAAGCGGATGCTGGATAGACTTGAAGTGAACGCGTAACTGATGCGTCCGGCCGGTCTCGGGATAAGCCTCAAGATAAGTGGCATCCGAAAAACGATAGAGGACTCGATATTCAGTAACGGCCTGCCGGATCAAACCCCGACGAGTCACGGTCCGGCGTCGAGGATCGCGCCGGCTCCGACCGATCGCCGCGTTGATCGTCCCCGCCGCCGCTTTAACCACTCCGTGGACAAGCAAACGGTAACTTTTCTTAACCAGCCGGTCCGCGAACGCCTGCCGGAGCGCGCGGTAAGTCGTCTGGTCTTTGGCCACGGCCAGCGCGCCGCTCGTCTCCCGATCCAGACGGTGGACGATCCCGGGCCGAGCCGCGATCCGGCTGGTCGCGAGCGGCATCGGCTCGCCGACCGCACCGAGGTTAGGGTAACGCGCGAGAAGCCAATCAGTCACCGTCGGCCCCGCGGTGCGGCCATCGGCATGAGTCAGCCAGCCAGCTGGTTTATCCAGCACCACCAAATGCTCATCTTCATAAATCACTTTCGGCACCACAAATTTGATTAGCGGCCAAAACGCCGCTCGCGCTCACGATAGCCGGCGATGATTGTTTCAAATTCCTGCCGCGTCAGCGCCGGCCAATAAGTTTTCGTAAAATAGAGCTCGCTGTAGACCGATTGCCAAGGCAGAAAATTAGACAACCGCCGCTCGCCGCCAGTGCGGATGATCAAGTCCGGATCCGGCAAGCCGGCGCTCCAGAGACAGCGATTAAATTCTTTCTCGCCGGCCGCGGCTAACCGACGACCATACTTAGAGACAAAAATCTTAGCGGCTTGGACTATCTCCGCCCGGCCGCCGTAGGAAAGCGCCACCGCCAGAGTAGCGGTGCGGCAGTCCTTGGTCGCGACCGTCGCTTGTTCAATCAATTTTTTCAGCCCGCGCGAAAAGCGCTCGAGCTCACCAAGGCAGACCAAGCGCGTGTCGCGTTGGAACAGGTTTTTAACCTCGGTCTTTAAAAATTTACGGAACAAGGTCATGAGCGCCGAGACCTCAATTTTACTGCGTTGCCAATTCTCGGTTGAGAAAGCATAAAGAAAAACGGTTTTGATGCCAGCCTGTCTAGCCCAATCCAAAACTTCTTTGACTTTGTCGAAGCCAAGACGATGACCCGCCATGGCGGGCAAACCACGCTCGCGGGCAAAGCGGCGGTTGCCGTCCATGATAATACCGATGCAACGCAATTGATTCACGGATTAAAACTTAAAAAATGATGCGGAAGCCGTTAAAATTAGCTGACGGCTCATGCCAGACCACTTCGACCTTCTCCACCCGGGACCAAAACGACCCTCGCTCTAGACAACTAATTAGCTGACGCAAAGATAACTCGTCGCCTTGAGCCACCGCGCGGACGGTCTGATTCGGTAAATTTTCCACCGTGCCGGAGAGGCCGAGCGCCTGCGCTTGGCGGCGGACGAAATCCCGAAAGAGCACGCCGGTCACTCGGCCAGAAACAATGCATTCAATTTCCTTGACTTCCGGCATCTGCTCTATCGTAGCACATCTGCCTGTCGCCTGCCTGCCGGTAGGCGGGGCAGACAGGTTTGAAAAACCGCGTCAGACGGGTTATCGTAAGGATAAGATCAGGGACGGTTAGCTCAGCCGGTTAGAGCGGCGCATTTACACTGCGTAGGTCGGAGGTTCGAATCCTCCACCGTCCATCGGCCCCCGTAGTTCAATGGATAGAACCTCGGACTTCTAAGCCGGTGATGCAGGTCCGATTCCTGCCGGGGGCAAAATGTGTTAGGACAAAAACAAGAGATTATTTAGAGATTATTTTTTGAATAGTATGAATTTATCCACTCTTAAAAAGGAACTTCAGCGTATCAAGAAACTTGGTTTTGCGCTAACCCATAGAGTTGGAGATACCGGCATAGGCAAGACACTTGAAGATTTGCTCCACATTAAAGAAAACAATATACCGCTCCACGATATTGCGGGTGTTGCCGAGTTAAAAGCATATCGGCGAAGCGCCAAGTCAATGCTTACGCTCTTTACGCTTGAGCCGTTTCCGAAAGGCGGCGACAGGGACCGGATGTTACTCGATAACTTCGGTTATTCAAAACGAGACAATGACAGATCAAAAGAATTACACTCAACATTATCGTGCAAAAGATATAACAACCAATCGCTTAAACTTTCTGTGGCAGGAGATAAAATT
>Ga0209541_10002173_pt1 | contig 37563 bp, 47 predicted proteins | sample RifCSPlowO2_01_FD_184027 | JGI IMG/M metagenome (GOLD analysis project Ga0209541, IMG submission 184027) | Groundwater microbial communities from Rifle, Colorado - Rifle CSP2_plank lowO2_0.1 (SPAdes) (version 2) | ecosystem: Environmental > Aquatic > Deep subsurface > Groundwater | place...
TATTGCAAGCAGCGGCCTCCAATAAAATAGGAAGTAATTCATATCCCGTAATATCATTTTTGTCGTCGGATAAACCAAGAGCATAATTAATATGCTTTTTTATCATCTTCAAACTAAAACAGAGCTTGTCTTCATTCATCGGCAATTATCACATAAACTTTTTTACCGATGAATTCTTTTGGAAAGTCTATTCTCGCACTTGTTCCAAAAGGTTTGACTTCTCTTTCAAGAAAACATTTTATTCCTTTCAGAGTAAGCGTTGATTTTTCTATGACTTTTACTCTTTTCATACCTATCTAATAGATAGGTTAAGTATATAAGCTTTATGGAGTAATCTTATAGTGCTAAATCTTATTCGGAGATACTATATTAAACCATGAAAAAAATGTTTTTTTCTAAAACATTTCCCGCTTTGTCTTTTACAAAGATGGTTAATTCGTGATGTCCTGATTTAAAAGTTTTTCTTTGTTGACAAATACTGTCTCTCAATCTAGAGCATAATCTTCTTTCGCGAGGTTTACTATCAGTATGATCTATATAAGTTATCTCGTCGAAGTTTTCTTCTGAAATATTAAAGATAAATTCAACTCTTTTATTGTTAGTTAAATAGTTGAATGAATTTAAAATGGGAGATAAGGTATCTACTTTTAATGAATTTTCTCTTGAAACATCTTTATTTCCAACAATATCAGTGAGTTCAAACCAGTATCTAATTTCTTGTCCATCAAAATCACTTAAATTAACTTGTTTTTTACATATATATCGCGTTCTATCGAGATTACAATCATTTTTAATGTTTAAAGATTTATTTTTTATACTATTTCCATAAAACAAAATTAAAGATGTAGGATTTTCTTCTGTAAATTCTACATTAAAAATACTTGATGCAAATCTTCTACTTGGTTCTGTTTTTGAAATTCTTGGGGTTTTGGAGTCTACGATAATCTTTTTTTCATGTTCTTTTTTATTTCCAAAGAAATTATTGCATCTAATAAAAATGTTATGTTCACCATCTGAAAAGCTTTTACCTTTATCATATTTATTACAATTTCTGCATAAATTTCTCCATCTTGGAATTCTATCATTTTGATCTAGGTATTCGATACTCGCTAATTTTTCAGAAGCTATTATATCAAAATCAATTTTTCTTTCTTTACTAATAAGATTATTTAATGGGGCATTGATAGTACAAAGGCCATCTTCTTTCGAAACATTCACTATAAAAGAGATAATCACATCAGCTTCTTTATTTCCAGGAGGTTGATGTGATTCAGTAGCCAAATGTGCCCTTACTTTATACTTTCCATTTGATAAATTGTTTAATCTTATTGTGTTTTTATTTACCCAGCTAGCAAATGGATTTTTTCCATTTTGAAAATTAAATTCAACGATTTTATCATCTCCATTATAAAACATTAGATGGTCTGAAAAACTTAATCCAGGGATTCCTTCTACATGGAAATGAATATGTTTATCACCTTTTCCTCCAATATTCCAGTTAGATGTGTTAAACATAACAAAGATATTTGAAGAATTAATAATGGAGTTGTTTTGAGGGGAGAGGATGGAGAGAGAGGGAATGTCTGAAACCATTTCACTTAATTCTACTATTAAAAAATTTGTCTCCATAGGCTTTACTGTGAAACGCAATTTCTCATCATCTTCATATCCAAGGATTATTAATTTATAATTTCCGGCAGGAATTGTATAGAATGAATCTACTACTCCACTTTTTCTATTAAAGTGAAAGTAATTTTTTGATTGAATATTTCTAGTAAGATTAAAGATAAATCCTTGATGTGGGGAATCTAATTTTCGTATTTGTAAATCTTTATATGAATTTTCATTCCAAATTTTATCATTTTCTAATAATCTTATTTGAACAGAGCCTTCTTTATAATTAAAATTCTTTTTATATCCTGTTTTTGAATTATGATATGCATATGAATAAAAGGCTAATGTGCTGTCTGGAGAATCTAATAAAAATGACGTTATTAAATTTGAGTAGTCTGTTATTCTATCAACTTCAGTTACATGGTTTTTATCCGATAAAATTGCAATAGGTATATTATTATTTAATAAGCTAGAGCTTGCAATTGATACCAAACAATCCTGTTCATTATCATCACCCTCTTTATGGCCAATATTATCAATTATTGAACATAACCAAGAGTTTATACTTTTAAAATCTACTGAATTTTTATTTCCCGTGACAATAAGTGCATTGATGTTAGAAATATTTGTGTATTCTAAATCTTTAACGAATTCACTTCCCAAAGACATTTGTTGATAGATTGGAGACTTGTAAATCTCTTGATCTCCTCTATATAATCCTTCAAAATATCTATAAGATAAAATTCCATAATACCAATTAAAATTTACTCCTGAAGCTCCCCCACTTCCATAATTAGGTGATCCTATCATCATTAAATGATTAATATCGTTTTTGTAAGAATATGGAGAAATATTTTGAACATAACTTCTTGCGACTAATCCTCCCATCGAATGAGTTATTAAATCGAATTTTTGAGATGAATTATAATAATTTCTTTTTAGATAATCTAAGGCGTCTCCAAGTAAAGCTCCACTCATGTTAATATAATCGTCTCCAGGATAATAAAATTCCCATGCATCATATCCTTTATTATTAAAATACTCTTGAGAATTGTTTTCACTCCAATATCCTGATTCTCCATGTTTACCATGAACAAAAATTAGAGGTTTTTGTTTTCTGATAGTTTTTGGTTTTTCTAAGAAAGAGATTATGTAATCTGGTTGTGTATTGGTTATAATATCATTAGTAAACAAAGCATCTTCTTTTTTGTTTATAAACTTTATTTGAGTCTCTTTTTTTATTAATATTGATCTATCAACTTCTATAAAGTTGCTATTATTATAAGATAGGTATATTCTTGGAATACTTGAAGCTTTTTCAAGAAGCTCAAACTCTAAATTATTAGATTTATTTTTTATAATTAAACCTATGAGTTTCTCTTCATTAATTCTTTTTTCTGTATCTATCAATGTAATATTATTAATTGATAATTTTAAACTTCCAGTAGAATTGAACAGTAATTTATATTCTCCTATATTGCTTAAATTTAATAATCCGTTCCATTTTAAATGGACATATTCTTCATTTGAATCTAAGGTATTATAATTATTAGTTGATAATATTGTTGTAGAATCTAATTCAGGAAATTTGACTTTTCTCCAGGTTTTTTTATCTTTATGAATTCTTATAATTTGTTCAACCCAATCTTCTGCATATTGAAAAGTTTCTTTATTAGAAAATTTATTTGTCCATTTTCCTATGATTTCATTTCCTTCAATTGCAAATATACTATCTATTTTGTAGTCCACTAGTAAAGGTGGATTATTCCACCAAGTTATATGTCTCTCAGGATTAAATTTAAAGTTACCATTAGAATCTACATAAATATCAAAAAAATCAACAACGTCGTCTTCAATTAAATCGTCATCTTCAACAAAAACTCTTAATTTTAAATTTACATATTTAGAATCAATAAATTTATTTCCAACTTGAGTAACTGAATATATCTCACCATTTACAGCCTTATTACATATAAAATCGTTAGTATTCCAATTCTCATAAGCGTAACAGCATCCTTCATTTTCTAAATCCGTTACTGGAGTGTTTCCATCACAGATTAATCCAGGCTTACAATCAGAATTAGAATCACAATCATAATCTTCATGTTCCATTCTAATATAACATTTATTCATTTGAGTGTTCCATTTTTCTCTAACATTACAACAACCGCATTCTAATCCTAATAAACAAACGCCTCCATCAAAATCCACACAATCTAAACTTCCAGAACATTGATTATCAAAATCGCAATCATATTCCTCATAATCGCATCCATTTTCTCTTTGCCCTTTATAATTACAATATGCATCATTTCCATTTTGGAGGCTAGAACCATCATAACAATAACAATCTCCAAAACCAGTGCATGATGCCCATCCCAAATAACAAGAAGATCCTAAATCGTAGCATTCATCTTTTTCACAATTATCAAACCAACCTTCTCCGCATTTATCACAATCAGATGCCAAAACTATAATATTCGTAGAAAAAATTTCTGACTGCAATTTTTTAACATAATCGTTTGTGTTCGACTGATATTTAATTAAATAATCTGACAATAAATCGCTATTAATGATATTTTCTTTACCTGAGCCTTCAATATGAATTATTTTCTCTTTACTTATCCATTCAATATAATTTTCATAAATAGAAATATAGCTTCCGTTATAGTCCTTAGTAACTATTCTATCAATTTCGTCTAAGGTATAATTAATTTTCTCAATTAATAAATCTTCTGAATGGAATGTTAAAATGTAAACTGTGAAAATTTCTTCACTTTCTTTATAAATTATTTTCTCAAAATTGCTGTCGTTTAAAAATATAATTGGAGGAGATAAGTCTTCTCTTGACAATTCTATAAATTCTTCTGCGATTAAAAATTGTGCATAGACAAAAGTTACCAAAATCAAACAAATTACAACAACCTCTTTTCTTTTCATTAAATCCCATAGAATCAATAATATATATAGTTTTTCAGAGATTTTTATCTGAAATTAGTAATAAAAAAATAAATAATTATTCCTTCCTTTTATCCTAGATCAATCAAACTCCTAAAAATAAATGTATCTATTGTTACGTTTTAGAAAACCTTATATAGATTAGGAATATTAAATATCATGGCAGAAACGATAAACATGGAAAAAATGTATAGGGAGATTTTAGCTCTAAGAAAAGAAGTCCAATTCATAAAGACACATATGTTTGACCCAGATACTATCATGACAACTGAAGAAGAAGAAAGATTTGAGAGGGCAATGAAAGAATATAAAGAAAGAAAAACTATTCCTCTTGAGGATTTGAAGAAAGAACTGGAGTTGTAAAATGTTTTCTGCGGAATTTGGTTCTGACGCCAAAAAATTTATCAAGAAAACAGATAAGGAAATTGCTAGAAGAATTATTGAAAAAATAGAAAAGCTGAAAATTGAGCCATTTCCTTCTGATGTTAAAAGAGTTGTTGGAAAAAAGGAGAAAATATTCAGGGTTAGAGTTGGGGATTATAGAATTCAGTATAGCGTTTTTTATGATAAAAACACTATTTTCGTTTCAGATATTGACAAAAGAGAAAGAGCATACAATTAGAAAAATTATTATTAAAAGTATTACTCATAATAATTTAGTATAATAAAAACCTAATCCATTAAAAACCATTTCCAAGCAGGAATCAGCTTTATTATTCCTTCTTCTACCTTAACATCTTTTTCTTCTTTTTTTGTTATTAAAGTTGCTTTTTTTACTTTGAACTTTTTCATAAATTCTAACAATGACTTGTAATCTGATAAATTAATCTTTTCCTGATATTTAACTTCAAGAGGAATATTATCATGGATTACATCTATTTCGTTTCCATTCTTCCAAAAAGAAATTGCATGAAGTTTGTTTATTACGGCGGTTTCAACCATTCTTCCAAAAAGATTTTCATCAATTTTTGGACTAAATAAGTTAATAAAGGAATTATCTGTCGGATATGCTCTTTTCATTTTTCTTAAAGTAGTCATACTACCATGCCTATAATTTCCTAAAAGCCTTATCAAAAAGCTTTCTTGAATATAGGAAATATAATTTTTTATTACTCTTCTATCTCTTCCAAGCTTTTTACTTAATGATTGATAGTCAATATACATCCCAGGATTACTTGATATAATCTCCAAAAGGATACTAACGAAACGCGGATCATCTAGTTTAAAAACAAAAGGAATATCTTTGTAAACTATTTTGTCAATGATTATGGACCTTATATATTCTTTAGATTCTCTTTCGCTTTTAATGGAAAAAGTTTCCGGAAATCCACCCTTTTGTATATATTCAATAAAAAATGGCTTAATTCTTGATTCATATTTAAATTCATTTTCAGTTACTCCTTTGAATTTAAGAAATTCCTTAAAATTAAATGGATATAAACTAAATTCAAACATCCTTCCTGCCAGAGTTTCTTTTGTTTTTTTTCTGATAAATAATGATTCTGATCCGCTTATAACAAATTTAAGTTTAGGGTAGAGATCATAATATTTTTTTAGTTGATTTTCCCAGTTCTCGCATTTTTGTATCTCGTCTAAGAAAATATATATCTTTTCCTCCCTAAAATTTTTTTTATGTATCTCTTTATATGCTTCTATTACCTCAATTAATTTTGCTGAAACTTCATCAAATGAGAAAAATAATAAGTTTGTAGCCTCTATTTTTTCTTTTATCAGTTTATCAATAATCTGGTATATTATTGTTGTTTTTCCAACTCTCCTTAATCCAACTATAGCAGTTATAAATTTCTTGTGAACATTTTTTTCTATTTCTAAAAAGCTCTCTCTCTTAAATGGCAAGGCTAATTCTGGGTCTACTTTCTTTTCTATCCACCAATGATTAAATTCTTCTAGTTTTACTCGTTCCATTTTTATTGCAAAAATTTGGTTTAATACCTCGCCTTTTAAGGCGACATTCCAAATTTTTGGCTTAAAAAATACCTCTGGCTAAAGCCCGATGGATTTTTTATTTAATTTTATATGTACATTATGATGCACTTATTTATAAACTTTATGTACATTAAAATGTACTTGTTTTTTAATAAGAAATATAGTAAATCCTTAAAAATTGTTTTTTCTTATCCATATAAACATGAATAGTAGAGAAACACTCTTATTAGTTTTTGTATTTATAATAGGAATTATACTTGGGGGTTTGTTTTTATATTTTTTATCTCTAATAGGATTAACCGGATTTGCAATAATTGATGAATCTAATTTTAGATGTGATTTTATTTCTGTTAATGCAGATTATGAAATTGTAGGTGAAAAAAGCTGTAATGGAAAAGGTGCATTGTTTAAACGTAATGAATGTGAAATACAATTAAAAAATCCGAGTCAAGAACAAAGTGCGCAATATCAGGCTTCTTTTATATGTAGAACCCTTGATGAAACCATTGTGAAACAATCTGATATCATCACTTTGTCTCCTAGTGAAACAAAAGAAGTAAAGATAGAATTTAAAGAAGCAGGATATAGAGAATGGAAATGTGACTTAACCTCTATTAGGTCTTCTATGATTAAAGGATGTTTATTGGTAAGGGAATAGGAGAATAATATTTAAACAATAAACTCTTATTTATGGAGAGGAAAAGAGGATGAAAATAATCGTAGTTGATGTTGGAGGAACAAATTTAAAAATTGCATTAATAAAAAAAGGAAGAGTATTAAAATTTAAAAATATAAAAACTCCTTCCTCTGAAAAAAAGTTGTTAAATGAAGTTGTTAATGGTATTAAGGCGTTTAATTCTTTCAGCATCAGTAAAATTGGTGTAAGTGTTGCAGGTCCAGTGAAAAATGGTATCATAAAAAATCCACCAAATCTTCCTTTGAAAAATTTTGATTTGAAAACATTTTTAGAAAACAAGTTCAGGAAAAAAATAGCTGTTGAAAATGATGCAAATTGTGCAGCTCTTTCTGAATTATACTATGGTGTTAAAAAAAGTAATTTTGTGGTTATAACCTTGGGAACTGGTGTTGGTTGTGGCGTTATCATCAATAAAAAATTATATGTAGGAGAAGGTTATGCGTCTGAACTTGGTCACATGATTATTGATAATGGAAGGGATTTAGAATATTACTGGCAGTTACATAGAAAAAAAAGCAAAAAATATTTTGGAAAAGAATTTTTCATTAAAGAACTGATGGAGATGAATAATAAAAAAGCAAATGATATGGTAAAAGAAAATATACAACATATGGCACAGGGATTTGCATCCATAATAAATATTTTTGATCCAGAGGTTATTGTTATTACTGGGGGTGGAAGGAATAATGGTGTTCGTTATCTAAATAGCGTACGTCGTGAAACCCACAAATATGTTATTATACCTAAAAAAACACCGATATATTACAGCAGAATAGAACATCCAGAATTAATAGGAGCAAGTTTACTCTAGGCGATAGTTCTCTGGAATGGCAATTTCTTCTACACTTCCACTTTTTCCATGTATATCAAAATCAATAAGATATGCATAACCATCATCACCAATAACAATCCCTCGTGCTAAGGCATTTGTTTTATTATAACCAGCGGTTAATAATTTAAAATTTAATCTATCCTTAAGCTTTCTTCCATTATTCTCAGATTCAGTTGAATCCACTAGATTTTGGAGATCTGAAGGAGTTAATGGTCGCGAAACATAAACAATTTTCGGCTTTTCAGATAATTTTTTTATCATATCACTATAATCTGAACGAGCATAATAATATCCCCCTAAAACAAACCCCCCTATCACGCTTCCGGCCCATAAAATTCCTAAAGCTGCATAACCTAATTTTCTCATAATAATATAATTTAAAACAGGTTTATAATTATTTTTGTTTTATAGCAAAAGACTCTTAAAATGTCCGAATTCCACACGTTTAAGACATGTAGTAAAAAATAGCATGTGGAATTCGGAGCACACCAAAAAACTATCAGAAGTTTTTTGGGGCGTTCAGAAATTTTCTGAAAAATTTCTGATGTGTTCAAAAACCATATTAAAAAAATACAACAGGTTTCTGACCTATAGTTTTTGATATTTACCAAAATGTCTTTTGCTATGTTCTGAAGACTTAGATAAATTGGTTAAAAATTTAAGTCTTCCGTTATAACTGTCAGTCTCTGAAAAACTTTCTTTCCTTCCACAACTCATCAATTCAAACCCTTTTTCATTAGGATAACCATAGATATCTCTTACAATTCTCTTTTTTTCTTTTAATTCTTTGTTACTTAATTTAATAATTAAATCACCACTATCAATAGCTGAAGGAGTGATTAACGCAGGGTAAGGAATGTTTTTCCCAAGAGAATAATTAAAAAAATATAATTTTTTGCATTTTAATAAATTATTTTTAACCATTTGTTTTACAGCACAATGAACATCTTTATGTCTTATATGCCCATACTCTCCATTTTCACCATGTGTGAAAATATATTCATAATCGTTATCTTTTAAATTGTCCAGAATCATGTTTATAATCTTTTTTTCTTCTATAGGTTCTAATAATTCGTCATCTAAATTACTTATAATGCCTTTTGCTCCAAGCAACTTACATACTTTAAAAAATTTAGGTCTTCGATCATCATCTCCAAAACGGCATAGTGAAAAAATAGTCCAACTCCATGCTTTATTCTTTAATAAAAATCCCCCCATCCAGATAATTTCATCATCAGGATGAGCAACAATAACCAAAGCTTTTTTCATCTTTCATTTTTTTAGCAAACTTCCTGCTTCTTTATCAATAATAAAAGTAACATTTTTATGTTTTCTCAAAAAACTTGCAGGAACTTTTTTTGTAATTAGTTCTTCACCAGCTTTCTTAATTGCTTCAGCTTTTCTAAAACCAAACGCAACTAAAATAATCTTTTTAGCTTCCAAAATATTTTTTATTCCCAGAGTTAAAGCTTTTTCAGGAGTTTTTTTTAAGCCCTTGAAATTTCTAGACATATTCTCCCTAGTTGCTTTATGCAAATTAACAATTCTACATTTACTTTTTATATTTGAACCAGGTTCATTAAAAGCAATATGCCCATTTCTACCAACACCTAACAACTGAAAGTCAATTCCTCCAAATTCCATAATTTTATCCTCGTATTTTTTACATATCCTCTTGGCATTTCTTCCATTAACCTTATGCTCAGGAAAATGAATATTATTCTTTCTAATTTTAAGTGGTTTAAACAAAAATCTGTCCATGAAATACCTCATACTCTTATTTTTATCATCAATAATATACTCATCAGCATTAAATGTAATAATTTTTGATACATCTAACTTGTTCTTTTGTGCGAGTGCAACAAATTTTTTGTAGATTGGCTTCATGGTATTTCCTGTAGCTAAACCCAAAACAATAGAAGGATTTTTCTTAATTTCCTCAAATAACATCAAAGCGCTTTTTTTAACAACATCCTCTTTATTATTAAGAATAATGAGTTTCATGTAACCTCTTGCAAACTATCAAGAATTTCATTTAAATTCAATTTTTTTACTGTTGTGATTCTATCAGCTCCACCACTATACAGCAATATATGTTTTTTATCAAGATCCTCTACTAATCCTGTTGGAAATATCACATCATTGATAAAGCCATTTTTTTCGTATTCTTCTTTTGGTTTTATCAATGGCCTGTTAATAGGAGTTCTTGCAATTACTTTTAAAGGATTTTTTAAATCCAATAAAGCCGCGCCAACAGAATATATATTTTTATTTTTTATCGTTCTGACACCATGATAAATTAATAACCAACCTTTTTTTGTTTTAAAAGGAGGAGGTCCTGAACCAACCCAGTCACTTCCCCAACTTCCTGACCGCGCCCTTAAAATGCTTTTTTCTTTACCCCAATAAATTAAATCCCTAGAATGAGAAATCCAAATAGATTTCTTGCTGAAATTCATAGTTCCTTCTGGCCTGTGCAAGGCAACGTATTCGTTATTAATTTTTTCAGGAAATATAACCACATCTTTATTTTGTTGTCTGAAAATAATTCCTTTTTTGTCCCAATTTTTCAGATCTTTTGAAATTGCTAGTGAAGTACAAACTCCTTCATGCAAAGAAACACTAACATAAGTCATTATATAACTACCATTTATTTTAACTATTCTTGGATCTTCAACACCAAAATCTCCGCATCCAGGAGTACCAACAAAAGCAGGGATTTCCTCTATTTTTTCAACCTGAAAACCATCTTCTCTTAACCATACTCTTCTGAAATGCGAAATAGTATTTAATCTACATATACTCCCTTTAAGAAAAGTAACTTGTTTACCCCTATCTAAGATTTTCTTTTTGGAAACATGAGAGTAATAAACCTTGTAATTTTTATCTGAAATTATGACCGGGCAGGTTCTTTGTAGCCCTTTTCCATCAACAACACTTTCAGCTACTCTCACATATAATATTATTCGTTTATCAGAAAGTCTAATTACTCCAGGATTAAAAACTCCTTCTACTCTCCAATTTTCAAAAGTAGGAATAAAATCCTTAGGAATTAATAAAAGCTTATTTTTAATATTCATGTATCACCTCTTATTGAGAACTTTTAAAATTCTCTATCCTAAATAAGAAAAAACATTATTTAAATTTTTTGAAATGTCCAAATTTCTATGGAATTATGAGCACACAGAAAATTTTATATTTTCTGTATCTTAAAATTGCAAAGCAATTTTGATGTGCTTAATTGACAATAAAAACTTAGTTATTTCTGTGGGCTTTAAAACAATCGTTGCAATAAACAGGTCTTCCTTCCACAGGTTTGAAAGGAACTTCGCATTCCTGCTTGCAGTCTGAACACACAGCTTTGTGCATTTGCCTTGGTCCAAAATCTCTATTAAATCCCCTGCCTCGGTTAAAATTCCCGCGTCTTCTACCAAAATTATCCATCTTACCTCCTGGTTAATTTAATCTCCCTCTAAACCAGGATCATGAATAACTATCTATTCTGAATCTAGGCTTTTGGGCTGTAAAAAAGTAGTAATATGCCTTTAAAAAACTTTGTAAAAATTTTTTTTATCCTTTAACAACAATAACTCCATTTAAACTAGGATTCAAATGGTCATGATACTTCCATTCTCCGACTTCATTAAACGTGAAGCTAAAACTTTCTCCTTTTGATAGTCCTGGATCACATGCATCAAATATAATAGCAGCAGTACCACATTTAGCAATATCAGAGCCAGGATATACTTTATGGCTTGGATGAACAGCACTTGCAGGCCATGAATTTTCATCCCCATTATTAACAAAAGTTACTGTATCACCCTTGTTTATTTCCAATCTACCTGGACTAAATCCATTATTAATCTCAATAGTATAGCTTTTTTCATTTTCACTAACTTCGCTAACACTAGGGACATTAACAGAACTTTCTTCTTCATTTAATCTTAATCGCTCTTGTGTATCACTCGTACCACCTTTACTATTATAATTATTAAATATAAAAAATAAAACTCCTACAATAACTATAAGCGCAATAACAACGGTAACAATGCCTTTTCCCATCTTTACAAAAATTCTTTATATTATAAAAACCTTTTGGTCATCCACAATCAACAAATTTCACCTATAAAATATCCACTTTAAATTCCCCTTCTTTTATTTCTTTAGCATTGCTAACATTTTTCAGGTCATCTAATAATTCTTTTATTTTATTTTTTTCTTTTTTCTCTAAAAACAATATAATCTCTGCATTCATAGGCTTTTTCTGAGCAGATTTTTCCTGTCTTACTTTTGATAAAATCTCTAGGAAAAAATCCAATTCTTCGGTGCTTTTTTTTATTTTTTCAGCTTTAGGCCATTTTGTTAAATGAATGCTTTTTTCTTTTTCCCTTTTTCTAAAATATTCTTGGTAAATATTTTCGGTAATAAAAGGAATAATAGGAGCAAATAATTTCAATAATGTTAACAAGCTTTTGTATAAAGTATATTGAGCAGACTTTTTTTTGTCTCCTTTCTCGTTATAAATTCTTTTTTTAATTATCTCTAAATAATTATCACAAAAAATATTCCAGAAAAAATTATCCGTAAGTTGTTTTGCCTTAGAATAATCGTAATTTTCAAAATATTCAGTGCAGTTTTTAATTAACCCATTCAGTTTTATTAATAATAGCTCGTCAATTTTTTCTAATTTTTTCGGTTTTTTAAAATCATAGTCTTTTAAATTAATAAAAATAAAATTTGTTGCATTCCATAATTTAGTAAGCAATTTTTTTCCAGCTATTAAATCTTTTTCTTGATATTCTAAGTCTTCTCCAAGTTTAGGTCCAGCAGCCCAATATCTCAAGGCATCTGCTCCGTACTTTTTTAAAACCTCTTGCGGCTCAACTATGTTACCTTTGCTTTTGCTCATTTTTTTTCCTTTTAAGGTAGCATAACCAGAGATAATAACATCATTCCATGGAATCTTATTTTTATGGTAAAATGATTTCACAATAGTATAAAACGCCCAGGTTCTTATTATATCGTGAGCTTGAGGTCTTAATGAGTAAGGCATTTTTATTGAGAACTTTGCATAATTGCGATTTCCGAGGGAAATTTTAACAAAGTCCTTCTTAGAGAATTTTGTTACTCTTATTTTTTCAAAATTCTCTATTTTATTTTTTATTAAAGATGAAGCAATTTGTGGCGTTAAAGAACTTGTTGCCCATGTATCAAGGACTCTTTCTTCTCCATTAGCTTCTTTTTTGCATTTTTTACAAATTTTTTTAACTTCTAATGGATCTATTGGAAGTTCTTTTTGCTCTGCTAAAATAATTTCCTTACAATCTTTACATTCCCATACAGGTATAGGGATACCGAAATGCCTATCTCTGGATATAGACCAATCCCATTCTAGTCCATTAACCCAATTCTCATAGCGTTTAAACATGTAATTTGGATACCAGTGTATTTTCTTACCAAGTTCAATAAATTTATTTTTATTATCAAGAAGATTAATAAACCACTGTTCTGTAGGAAGAAATTCAATTTCAGTGCCACACTTATCATGCACATTAACCACATGTTTTATTATCTTTTTTTCTTTTACCAAATTGTTTTTTTCAAGTTCTTCTAAAATTTTTTCCCTTGCATCTTTAACCTTTAATCCTTTATATCTTCCTTCTTTAATAATGCCATTTTTTCCTAGAATTATCTTACTTTCCAACATATGTCTTTTAATTGCATCACTATCAAATTTATCCCCATAGCTGCAAACCATTAAAACCCCTGTTCCTTTTTCAGGATCTGCCGATTCATCAGCAATAACAGGAACTTCAAAGTTAAATAAAGGAACTTTTGCTTTTTTCCCTATTAAATCTTTATATCTTTTATCTTTAGGATGAACAAAAACAGCTCTGCACGCCTCTAACATTTCAGGCCTTGTTGTAGCTATGAATAAGTCTTTGTTATCACAAGAAAACATTAAAGTAGAGAAAAAGCTTTCCAGTTCTTTATCTTCTAATTCTGCCTGTGCAATCGCTGTCTGGCATTCAGGACACCAGAGTGTGGGAAATTCTTTTTTGTAAACTAAACCTTTTTTATATAATTCAATAAAAGAGCTTTGTGAAATTTTTCTGGAATTATCGTCTATTGTTGAATAGTAAATATCAAAATCGCAACTTATTCCAAGATTTTTCCAGTCTTGAATAAAATCAGGCGTAATTTCTTTGAGAGTTTGTAGACAGAGTTTTATAAAATCGCTTCGCGACATTTCTTTGCTTTTAACTTTCTTAAGTTTTTCAACTAACCTTTCAGTTGGCAATCCATTATCATCTGTCCCAAAAGGATAAAAAACATTTTCCTTCATTTTTCTAAATCTAGCGATAAAATCCTGTTGAGAATATGAATATGCATGGCCCATGTGCATTTTTCCAGAGACAGTTGGTGGCGGAGTATCAATGCTGTAAATCTTATCTCTTTTTTCATTAAATTTATAGATTTTTTCTTTTCTCCAAAATTCCAAAATTTTTAATTCAATTTCTTGATGATTGTATTGAGACATAATAATCTAACATTAGAAGATGTTTTAAAGTTTATCATATTACTATCCAAACTAGATAATATTTGTTAATAACAAATGTAAGTACAACTTCTAATTTTAAACTCCTTTCTTGTCCTACATTAGATTACCAATATATAAAAGATTAACATGTTTTGCTCATGCAAAATATGCAAATTAATAAAAACAAGATATAATTTTTATTCAAAAATAATATCTATTCAGGGATACTTGCTAAATAACAAACTTTAAAAATATGCCATCATTATTTAAAACATGGCACAACAACAAGGAATCAGCATGCCTTCAAGCTTTGGAGGTTTGATGAGATATAATGAAGAGTATGAAAGCCCTTTCAAATTTAGTCCTGAATCTATTATCCTATTTGTTATAGTAATCGTTGTTTTTGTTTCAGTTTTAAAAATTTTCTGGCCTCTTGCAGCTGTTTAACTATTCCCAAACAATTTCCTCTCGCTTTCTTTTTTCTTCGGCATATATTTTCTTAATTCCTCTTTTGTGATTCTTCCTTCTTTCAAAAGTTTTTCAAGAAATTCATTTAGCAGTTTTATTTGATGTTTTCTTAAAATATTAATTTTCATTAACTCTTCACATCTTTTTTGTATCCTGTTTATATCTTTTGTTAAATGAGAATGAATCTTGCTTTCTAGAGATTTTAATTTTTTCATGAAATAAAAAAGTTTTTAAAGAATAAATAGTTATTTGTTATAATACTTAGGAAAAAGAGTTCTTGATTTATAATAAATAATATATCACAAGTAGATATGGAAAGAAGAAAAGTTTTAGCAAGAGGTGTTGAATTAGCATCTACAATTCCTTTAATTGGAGTTCTTGCAAATAATTTCTTTAGAAGTAGAGAATACTATTCTTTAGATTTTTCCGATACTGAATTATCAAGAGGTAGAGGAAAAAATGTTCTTCAATCAGTTTATTCTAGCCAAAAATCTTATTTAGATTCATTAGAAAATCTTGTTTCTACTTATCGAGATTCTTATTATAAATCGAGACTAGTATCTTATCCATCTATAGATCATGAGGGACATTTTAAAACTAAGTTTAGAACCGAATACTATTGGGATGAGGAATCAGGAATCCCGAGACATCAAGAAGTTTTTACATGGAGAGATAGACAATGTGAATTAACAAAAAAATTTTATTTTTTAATAAATGAACCTCTAGTAGATATTTCAAAGATTGGAGATATTAGAGTAGAAAAAAATACTGCTAGTAAAATAGGTCAAGGAATCTTAAATCTTGGTATTTATGGAACTGAAATAGGATTATTATTAGGGTATGAAGAACTTATTGCAAGATTAAGATGCCAAGAAGTAAGTGAAATGGATTCTGAGAGGCAAATTAATAGAAGAAGCTTTTTTAAAATTGGCGCTGCATTAAGTGGGGTAATTACTGCGGGTATAATTGGAGGATATAACGATAATGAACTTAAAAGAGGAGAGACTAAATTAAAAGATGAAATTAAAAGCTCATTAAATTTGTCAGATATTTCATCTGAACAAGTATTTAAAGATTATTTTAAATTATCTCCAATAGAAGTAATTGATTTAGTAAGTGAAGATATTAAAATTATTGAGAATACTTTAATTAATGGTGTGAGTAATATTAATGTGAGAAATTGTTTTGAAAGCGTAAATAATATTGGTAGAACACATTATCAAAATCTTAGAAATTTTTTAGAAGGAAAAGTTAATTCAGAATTAGCTTATGTTATTAAATGTGCAGTAGCAACTGAAAATTTACACAATTCATCATCTTCAGAATTATTAAAAGCAAATTCAGGTATAATCTTAGAAGCATTAGCTTTAGGCGGAACAATGGCGGCTGTAATAATTCCCTTAGAAATTGTTAATCATAAATTTCCTTAAAATTTAATAAACTTAAATGATTAATATATTATAGTTCAAATATTAATCAGTTAGATCAATCCACTTTAACTAAATTTAATGAATTCAAAAATGAAGAAAATATTCACACAATTAGAGGAAAAATTATTGCATTCACCAAATTGGTATGGCTGGGATATTGGAAATTTCCAAACTGCAAGAAATCTCTGGGAAAAAGTGAAAAGATTGTCAAGATCACCTTGTGAGACACTTGACAGAATTGAAAGTCTGCTTCCACCACAGCCAGTAGATCCTGTTCTTCTTAATGACTATGCAAATTTCGTCTGTGATGGCGCTGCTTTTTTTGTTATGGATTTGTTGGAATCAAAATATATACACCAAGGATCTACTATAATAATCCCTTACTATATTTATGATTTTTATAAGGAAATTGAACAAAAAGGATTAATAGAAATTGATAGTCCTGAAAAAAGTAAGCTGACTTTAATAGTTATGCGAGAAGATCCTGATAAGAATCCAAGAGATGACGAAGATGAAGGAATGGAGTTTCATTTTGCCGTAGAATTAAATTTAAGCTCAGAGGATAGAATAGCTTTTCATAAACCTGGATATAAATCCCCAGTCCTTTCTTATTTGACTACTATTAATTCTCGTTACCAAGGTTATACAATCAATTACTGGGCACATAAAAAAGATTTGTTGTAGACTTACATAATATTATCTAAACCTTTATAAAATCTCTTTCTTTTCTTAATCTATGCTTCCGAATTTAGACCCAAAAAAAATGCAAGCAATGATGAGGCAATTAGGAATTGCTCAAGAAGAATTAGATGCCAAGAGAGTTATTATTGAAACAGACGATAAAAAAATTATTATTGATAATCCTTCTGTAATAAAAATAAAAATGCAAGGACAGGAAAATTTTCAGGTTTCAGGAGATATTTCAGAACAACCAATTGAAGAAAGCGAAGACAAAGCAGAAGAAGATGTTCAAACAATCATGGAAAAAACAAAGTGTACAGAAGAAGATGCCAGAAAAGCCCTCGAGGAATCAAGTGGCGATTTAGCAGAGGCTATTTTAAGCTTGAGTTAATTGCTTATACCATTCTTTTAGTTTAATACCTTTTTCACTTTGTTCAAAATCTCCAAATATTAAATGAGAGTTAGGAGTAAATATTAATTCAAGGAATCTATATTTAGGAGGATTTTCTCCTCTTTTTATAATACAGCGCCCATTATTAATTACATATCCTCTGTTTAATTCTTGTGCAATTTGATTAAAAAACATTCTCGTAGGATGTTTCTCATCTTCACTAGGATATCTGGGAGTATAAGAATAAATTTGAGAGTACCATTTTCCTCCTAGTTTAATTCCTTCCATGATTTGCACATGACTATCTAGGTCATCTTCAGAATATCGATGTATCATCAGATTATCTAGGGAAGAATTTTGAATTAAAAAACGATTTTCTCTTTCATTATAATAAAATTCAACATTTGAACAGGGCATAATTCCTTTTTCGCGTGCTTTAGCAATGTGTAACTGAAGATTATCACACAAAGGAACGTCTTCATAAGTTAATTGTATTCTCCCACATTCTATAGGAACAGGAAATGATTTAAAGGCTTCAACCAACGAATCTTTTAGTGAAATGGACATCTCTCTTTCCATTATTAAATTAGGATATTGATTTATTTAAATGTTATTACAATCAGAAACATTTATTAAATTTGTTATCTTATATAGAATATGGTAAAAGAATTTCATACAAAAGGCCAAACATATTTTCAGTGCGAGGCATGTGGTCATTTTTATCTTGATAAATTAATTGCACAGAGATGCGAGGATTTCTGCAAAGCAACAAAAGGTTGTAATATTAACCTTTTAAAAGATTCTATTGGTATTAAAAAACTATAATTTTACACAAATAACCTTATTAACAACTCTTCCCTTATAATCATGGCTTTCCATGTAAAATGGATGAATTTCAAAAACATCTGAAAGAAGCTATCAAAAATATTCGGATAGCAGACCATATGACTTATGTAACCTTTCCTTTAGTTAATGAAAAAAGACTTCTATTAAAAATTTTTGATGAAATCTACAAGGCAATAGTAAACTGTATTTATTCCTTACTTTATTATGAACATTTGATAAGAAAACTGCATATTTACGAAAATCTCAACAATGATTTAGAAAGTTTTTTTAAAATAGCTAAAAACTACAATGTTTCAAACAGACAGCTAAAAAAAATAAATGAAATTATTGAATTAAATAAAAAACATTCACAAAGTGTTATGGAATTTGTTAAAAAAGAAAAAGTAGTTATGATGTCTAATTCACTAAAAACAGAATTTATTGACCTTATAACTCTCAAAGAATATCTTTTGTTAGCAAAAGAATTTTTAATGATTTTAAGCAAAAGAGTGCAGAGGTAACCACAAATTATTTAAATGCTAATTGGAATATTTGAGTATGGGAAACAATATTAACACGTGTAACAATAGAAAGAGACATATCTATGAAGTACAGTTGCCTGCAGAAGTAGATATTCCAGGATATAATGCATTAACATTAAGTGGAGAAACAGAAGCGTTTTCAGAAAGACAAGCGGTTTCACATTTTGTTGCACGGCAAAACAGAAGATTAATAGGATTAGTGATGTATGCGCTAGATAATCAGTATGGGGGGGCAGAATATTATGCTTTTCAGAGGGAATTACCAGAGGTAGAAGTTTATCAAACAAAGGAAGACCTTCAACTAGGAGGAAGAATGACACGTGAAGACATATCAATAATAACAGAATATGAACAGGCAAGACTATTAGCATTAAATGCAGGAGTTGATGTTAAAAATCCAAAAAATGTATTTCCTTTCTTGGATATAGTAAGGAGATTGAAATATCGTTAAAAAAAATATTAAAAAGAGTTCTAAAGCAGAAGGTTATAGCATAATTTTATTAACTACTAATGTTTTTCTTATGAATGGGTTTGCAGATAGGTGAGATTATTCCAAAAAAAGAAATCCAGTTTTCTCACTTAAAAGGAAAAATCATAGCAGTTGATGCTTTCAATGCTATTTATCAATTTCTTACAACTATTAGGCAGCCAGATGGCACTCCATTAAAAGATTCTAAAGGAAACACTACCAGCCATTTGTCAGGATTATTTTACAGAAACATGAATCTTATTCTTGAGGACATTAAATTAATCTATGTTTTTGATGGCGAATCTCCTGAAATGAAAAGAAAAACTTTGGAAAATAGAAAAGAAATAAAGGATTATGCACGAGAAAAATACCAACAAGCAGTTAAGGAAAAAGATATAAAAGCAATGGGAAAGTATGCAAGGTCAGATGTCTCCTTAGACGAGCAAAAAATAAAGGAAAGTAAGGAACTTTTAATTGCGATGGGCATTGCTGTTTTACAAGCTCCAGGAGAAGGAGAAGCGCAGGCAAGCTGTTTAGTTAAAGAAGGAAAAGCCTACGCAGTTGCCTCTCAAGATTATGACTGCTTGTTATTTGAAACTCCTAAATTAATCCAAAATTTAAGTCTTGCAAGAAAACGAAAAACTATCTCTGGTTTTAAAGAAGTTTTCCCTCAAGTAATCGAGTTAAAAAATGTCCTAGAAGAATTAAATCTAAACCAAGAGCAACTTATCTGTCTAGGAATTTTAACTGGAACAGACTATAATCCTAAAGGAGTAAAAGGCCTTGGTCCAAAAAAATCACTGAAAATAGTCCAGGAATACAAAACAAAAGAAAGAATTTTTAATGCTATAGAAAAAGATGAAAAATTTGAAAAATATGAGATAGATTTTGACTGGAACATTGTATATGATCTCATAAAAAATCCAGACATATACAAAAACCAAAAAATAGATTTTCCAAAAATAAATGAAAATAGAATTAAAACTCTTTTATTAAACTATGAATTTTCTGAAAAAAGAATTGATAGTCAATTAGAAAAACTAAATGAAATAGAAAAACAAAAAGGACAGAAGACGTTGTTTTAATAAAGAATAATAAAGTTCTTATACTAACATGCCTCTAGAAAAAAATTCCAAGATAATAGACTTTGCATTAAAAGATAAAAATGGGAAAGTCCATACATTAAGTAATTATAATGATAAAATTGTTATTTTATATTTTTATCCAAAAGATAATACACCAGGATGTACTATTGAAGCAATTGATTTTACTAATAATAAAGATGCGTTTGACCAACTTGATGCCATAGTAATCGGGATATCTGGAGGCAATGAAAAAACCAAGACTAAATTTTGCGAGAAACATGGTTTAAATGTTCTATTATTGTCTGAACCTGATTTTGAGATTTCTAAAAAATATAAAGTTTATAGTGAAAAAAGTTTTCTTGGAAAGAAATTTATGGGAATTAAAAGAACAACGTTTATTATCCAAAATGGAAAAATAGTAAAAGTTTTTGATAATGTAAAGCCAACAGGACATGCACAAGAGGTTTTAGATTTTTTGCATGAATTAAGGAATAAACGCTAATCTTTTAAACTTTATTTCTTTAATCTATTTATGGATTGGCACTTGCTATCTGAAAAAGAGGTAATCGAAAAATTAGGTCCGAGTGAGACTGGCTTAACCAACTTACAGGCATCTGAAAGATTAAAAAAATATGGAGAAAACAAAATAACGAAAACTCATAAATTCAGCGTGTTAAAAACGTTTTTAGACCAGTTCAAATCATTTCTCATTATACTACTTATTCTCGCAGCTTTACTCTCTTTTTTCATGAAATCAAAATTAGATTCTATAACCATTCTTATAATAGTTATGATTAATGCAGGTTTAGGTTTTATGCAAGAGTACAAGGCAGAAAAAGCGCTTAATGACCTAAAAAAGTTATTAGTTCATAAATCAAAAGTACTAAGAAATAACAAAGTTATGGTTATTAATTCAGAATTAGTAGTTCCTGGAGATATTCTCATTATAGAAGAAGGGAATAAAATAGTGGCTGATGCTAGGATTATAGAATCAAATGGACTAAAAATTAATGAATCTTCTTTAACTGGCGAGAGCATACCTGTTGAAAAATCATCTGAAAAATTGATAAACCATGTACCATTAGCAGACAGAGTAAACATGGTATATCAAGGAACAGAGGTTGTTTCTGGAAATAGCAAGGTGATAGTTGTTAATACAGGAATGAATACTGAAATTGGAAAGATTTCAGAGCTAGTGCAAAAAGTAGAACCAGAAAAAAATCCATTCAGAGAAAGGCTTGATAATTTTGCAAAAAAAATAGGAATATTAGTTATTTTTATTTCAATTGTGATAGTCTTTTTATTGAATGTTACTGGAGTTGAGATATTTAATTCATTTTTAGTTTCAGTAAGTCTTGCAGTTTCAGCAATTCCAGAAGGACTTCCAGCAGTTATTTCCCTTAGTTTGGCTTTTGCAACGAAGAGAATGATAAAAAATAATGTGTTAATAAGAAAGCTTCAGTCTTCTGAAACTCTTGGAAGAGTTACAGTAATTTGCACTGATAAAACCGGAACTCTCACTGAAGGAAAAATGGAAGTTACAACAATTTATGCAAATGGAAAGATAAATCCATTAAAAGGAAAAGAAGCTCTTCTAAAAATAGGAATATTATGCAATAAAGCCCAAGTAGAAGAAAAAGATGGAAAAGATAATTTTTTAGGAGACCCAACAGAAATTGCTCTCTTAATATCTGCCCAAAATAATTTTATGGATAAAAGAGAAATAACAAAACAAGAACCAAAAATAAAAGAATTTCCTTTTAATTCTGAAAGAAAAATGATGTCTATTATCAGGAAATCAGAGGGAAAAATAATTTCATATGTGAAAGGAGCTCCTGAAAAAATAATTGAAAGATGTAGGTATGAACTGATAGATGGAAGGAAAATTGAAATAGATGATAAGGACAAAAAAAGATTGTATAATGTATACGAAGAAATAGCAAAACAGGGGTTAAGAGTATTATCCTTTGCTTATAAAGAATTTCCTCTATACATGAAAAAGGAAGAAATAACTGAAGAGAATGCTGAAAATGATTTGATTTTTGTAGGATTTCAAGGAATGATTGATCCTCCACGAAAAGAAGTGAAAGAGTCTGTTGCTTTATGTAGAAAAGCTGGGATAAAAGTTATTATGATCACAGGAGATTCAAAATTAACAGCAGAAGCAGTTGCAAAAGAAATTGGTTTACAGGGAAGGTCTATTGACTCGCGAGAATTAGAAAAAATATCTGACAGAGCGCTTTTGATGATTATGAAAGATATAGTTATTTTCTCTAGAATTTCTCCGCAAGACAAATTAAGAATTATTAATCTTTTAAAACAGAAAAATGAAATTGTTGCAATGACCGGGGATGGTGTCAATGACGCATTGGCTTTGAAAAGAGCAGATATTGGAATAGCAATGGGTATAAGAGGAACTGATGTTGCGAAAGATTCTTCTGATATAATTATTACAGATGATAATTTTTCTTCTATTATTCTAGGTGTTAAGGAAGGAAGAACAATCTATGATAATACAAAAAAATTCATTAAATATTTATTAGCTGCAAATTTTTCAGAAGTAACTATTGTTTTGTTAGTAATTCTCATTTGGAGAAATCCAGAGCTTCTTCCTTTATTGCCCCTACAAATTTTATGGATTAACCTAGTTACTGATAGTTTTCCTGCCCTTGCTTTAAGCGCAGAATCTTCTGAAAAAAATATTATGAAAAGAGGCCCATCAAAGCATGAAATTTTAAATGGCATAAAAATCTTCATTATTGTTGGTGGAATACTTTCTGCTATGATAGGATTATTTTTCTTTGTGAAAAATATAGAGGATATAGAAAAAGCGAGGACAATGGTAGTAACTTCTTCCATAGTATTTCAAATGCTTCTTGTTTTTAATTCAAAATCAGAAAAATCAGTTTTCAAATCTCCTGTTAATAAGTATTTATTTTATGCTGTTGCGTTTTCATTATTTCTACATGTTCTTGCTTTATACTCTCCTCTTAATTTAGTATTCCAGTTTGTTCCGCTTAACTTAAAAGAATGGTCCACAATAATCCTGTTAGGATTTTTAGGTTTTATTATTATGGAGTTGGTGAAGATGAAAACCTAAATCACTTAAGTAACTAATAATATAATCTTCCAATATAGTTTCCTTCTCTTATCATTTCAGAGAGTTCATCAATAAATTGAGGCTCGTTTCCTAAACTCTCAGGAAGTAAAGGACTTGGGTGTAGAGTATAACCCAGCCTTGAAGAATTATCAGTATAATTGGTTCCATTTATACAACAAGGGCATACAAGCTGAATTGGAATTTCATTAGTTTGCGTTTTTGTAACATCATCCCTTCCCATATTATAAATGTGATGATCAGCAATTAATACTGCTTTATCAGGATCTATTCCTACATGTGACAAACCTTCTTTTACATTACCATCTATTCTTTTTCCATGTCCATACCACTGATAGCTATCTTTATTTAATTTATATCCCCTAATCTGATAATTAGATAGTTTTGTATGATCACGTCCAATAATTGGAACTCCTTTTGCTTCAAAAAATTGATAGATATTTGATGCTCCATCTGGCCATTTCATCTTGCTGGATAAATGATCATCTAATCCATACTCTATAACTGCTAATTGCTTGCCTTCTTTTTTATAATGCTGTATTACTCTATCAAGACTATCAGCATAATCATGGTCACATCCAACAAGTTTTAATAAATCATAAACACCACATAAATGTCCTTTAAGTTTATCAATTAAATTTTTCCGATAATCCATATATTTATTACAATGTCTATCTTCTTCATTAAGTTTTTTTTCTTCACGAACTTTCTTCCATCTTTCATCGCTAGTTAATCCTTTAAATCTTTCATCTAATTGAGCTGCTTCAGGACTTTCTAATCCTAGCAAATAGCTTCTAATATCATTATCCATATTACCACCAATATAATCTTCATCTATTTGAATTATCTGTAAGGTTTTATCAGTAAAAATCTGTTCATATCTTTCTTCTGTAATCATATCATAGAGGTATCTAGCATTTCTTTTGCCATCTTGAACTCTTTCATCTGTATTATCTACACATTCTAAATCAACAATATCCTCTAGTTTTTGAGCAAGTGCTAAAAAGAGAGGATTTTCTCCTCTGCAATATAATAATGCTTTTTTCTTCGGTTTATTTGAAGTTGATTGTTCTGTCATTTTTTCTTAAATTCTAATCTTATTTATTTTTTATTTACTTAATAGTGATAGTATAAAGGGCTTTATTAATTTTATTGTCTCATAAGGGGGTTGTAGTTAGAAAGATTTATTAATGGTGTAATCTAATTTAGCATATGGATTTAAGACTTTTGGAGAGCATTGGTTTAACACAAGGAGAGGCAAAAGTATATTTAGCTTTGCTTAAATTAGGAGAAACAAAAACAGGACCATTAGCCAAAGAAGCACAAGTTTCATCATCAAAAGTATACAAAATTCTTGATAGATTAATTAACAAAGGACTTGCAGGACAAATAACAAAAGGCAAAATACAGTATTTTTCTTCTATTGAGCCTAAAAGGTTAGCAGAATTCATAGATAAAAAAGAAGAGGAAATTGAAAAAGAAAGAACTATCATTAATGATATACTTCCTGAATTAGAGTTGATTCGCAATTCTTCTAAGAAACCAAATGCAACAATATATGAAGGATTTAAGGCAATTACAAATTTTTTTAAGAATATTCTAGACGAATTGAAAAAAGATGATGTTTATTATGTTATTGGTGCAAATTATGGAGATGTGAAAGGATTAAGAGAATTTTTTTACAATTATCATTCTCAGAGAGCTAAAAAAGGAATTATAGTAAAAATGTTAGCTAATTATAATGTGAAAGGAAATTTGGAAAAAACAACTCACAAAAAAGCATACATAAGATATCTCCCAGAGTTATTTGCTTCTAAAATGCAAATTACTTTTTACAAAGATAAAGCTTTTATTCATTTAGTTACTAAAAATCCCTCGGGATTTCTCATCTATAATGAAGAAATAGTGAAGAGCTTTAAGAGCTATTTTGAAACTTTGTGGAAAATTGGGAAACAACAATGAAAGCACAAATATTTTTATAGTGCTAAAAACTAATATATACAACAAAATGGTGGGAATAAGCTTAGTTGTTATACTTATATTGGTAATAACAGGTATAGTTGTTATAAGCATGAGTCATTTAAAACATAAATTCTTTATTTTTTTCCTTATACTTATAGCTCTCTTTCTCTATTCCACGATGATTTTAGTAACAAAACAAAATAGTCTTGATTTTTCATCTCCTAAAGGAGTATTTAACGCAATAAAAGTATATACTGGATGGCTTGTTAATGGTTACCATAATATGAAAGACATAACTGGAAAAGCAATAAAAATGGATTGGGCATCAACTAATAAAACCCAGAATGAAAAATGAGAATAATAATGTTTATAGTATTTTTCCTGCTGGTAGGAGCTTTTTTTATTATATCAGAAAATAATATCCAAATGAATAATACTGAAAATTTTAAATCTTTTTTTAGTGTATACACTTCATGGTTATTTGAAATTTTTGATAACACAAAAGAACTAACTGGATATTTTATAAGGATGGAATGGCTTCCTGAAAAGTAAGATTGTTAGATATTTCTTATTTCTTCTATCATATTTTTTAACTTCTTACTATAATGTAACAGGGATAATATTATACCTAATATAAAAGCCAAGATCAACCCACCCTTAGTAATATTTTCTGGTAAATTATCACTTAATATAGTAGAAATAACTGCGGTTCCTAAAATAATAACAAAGATATTTTGTTTGTTTAAGAGATGATTATATTCTAAGTCTTTAATATTTTTCTCTTTCTGTTTTATAGTAACCATCTTATTGAACGTCCATAAAATAAAAAAATCCTACAAAAGCGAGTATTAATCCAGTTACAAATGCATTTAAACCAATACTTTCAATTAGACTATATAATGGTTTTGCAATCATAATTAAAACTCCCAAAATAATGAAAACTATGGACCATGCCCTTTGAATATTTGGGTTTCTAAATGGAAACATTATCTATCACACTCTTTTTAATGATATTATTTAGATTATTTTATTTAAAACCATTTCGCTTTGAAATTTATTAGGATTTATTTTTTGCTAATCGAAGATTTGAAAATTTGTTACCCAAAAACTATTAAATATATAAATTATCTTTTCTCAATGACTTAATGCCGCAGTAGCTCAGTTGGTGAGAGCGCATGCATGGTAAGCATGAGGTCGGGAGTTCAATCCTCCCCTGTGGCTTTATACAGGTTCAATCGTAATCTCTTTCAATATTTCCTCTAGCTGTTTTTTCTTTATCAGAGCCTTCTTCACTATATGTTACTCGAATATCCCTGCTAAACCTATTATCTCTATCACAATCAAAATCAAATCTTTCTTTTTCGTTTTTTTCTAATATAACATCTTCATCAAAATCATCACAGTCTTCAATTTCTATCATCCCAATTCTTACTGTTTTATCTCCTCTATTTTTTATCCATAATGTTATTTCATCACTATTTATATCAAAATCAGAAACAGAAAAAGGGCTGCCTAAATAAGCATCTTCGTTGATATCCCTATCCCTGTCTCTATAATCATCTTTATCATCACAAATGCCATTTCGGTTATTATCATAACAGCATTTATTTCCTATTTTTACATAAGGATATTCACAAAAATTATAGGTTATTTCTTTAACAGAAAGTTCATCATTATCGCATATGTAATTAATATTTTTATCTAAACAGCAACCAGAACCATATCTCATGTATGGATAACTACATAAAATTTCATCAGTTTTATCATAATCAATTTTCAGGATAAGATTTTCATCAGGGTAATTAATATTTTCTTCTTTTTTTTCATCACTATATTTAATACTAAAACCAGAAAGATTTGCTACTAGAAATATGATTAATAATCCTATTAAGATAATAACAATAATTAAGAGTGCTATAGCTGGAGCTGTTTGAGATTTTTTCATTTTAATTAAAGGGAAAAATAATATTTAAACGTGAGTCACCACTTAAAATGAACACTGAACTTTTGGTTTTACGTGAGGGACTTTGGTGTGTTATAAGGGGATTCAACAAAAGTTTACGAATACATAATTTTATAAACAAAATTCTTTTAAGAAAAGCATGGCCAAGAAAAGCAAAGAACCTAATGATATAGAAAAACTGAAAGAAGAATACGAAAAATTATCCAAGAAATATTCTCTTCCAGATTATAAAAAATTGAATGAATTGTTTGACATTGAGGAAGTAAACCCGGAGACAGATTTTTTATTAAGGATAATTAGAAGAAAAATAATAGAAAAAATATCAAATTACTTTAGATTTATAGAGATTATCCTTAATCCAAGCATGGCTCCATTATTTTTGCATAAAAAATTAAAAAATATACATTCAGAAGAACGCGCGTTATTATCAAGGATATATGAACAAATAGGAAATTTAGAAGCTGAAACAATTCTTCTTGATTTAGAGTATTCAGAAAAAGCCGAAGCAGAATTTATAAAAAAATTATTTCATACATTTAATAACACTATAAAAAATGATTTGATTAAATCAATTAAAAATTTGATTAATGAGACTAATGGAGAAAATAGAGAAATTAAAGGGAGTTATCTTGGATAAATATATCTAGTGAAATTACCTAATTAAGTTTTTTGATATGAAGCTATATAATAAGTTATAACTTTATGTTCATCCAGAAAAATAGAATTTGTTCTTTCGAATCCAGGCATCAGAGAACTTATATATCTACATTTATCTAATGGTAAATTAATCATCCCCATTAGAACTAAAGTGCCGTCATCTTTCAATAATCTTCTTGCATTTTTGTATCTTGATTGCATCAATCTGAACCTCGCAGATTTATCCATTCTTATTTCTTCCATATAACCAGGAATAAATTCTTCTTCCCAAGTCGCGTGTTTAAAATACATAACATCAACAGAGTTTGGTTCTAATGGAAAGAAGTCATCCCTGTGATTTCCAACAAATAATCCTACATTCTTATTTCCTGATCTTGATGTCCTTTTTTTTGCAGCATCAATTTGTTCTGTAGATATGTCATATCCAATAAATTTTTTATCTGGAAAAAGTAAAGCAAGTGCATTTAAATCAAGTCCAGTTCCACAACCACAATCAACAATTAGCCTATCATTATCATCTAGATTTTCAGCAAGAATGCTCAATAAAGTTATATCTGTTTCCCATATTCCACAAGCTACAGTTAAATCATAGTTTTCACCTACTTCATCATTCAAACATTCTGTTAATTTTTTAGCTTCAGCAAATTGTTTCCTGCGACCGAGATGCTCGAGCGATTCAATTCTTCTTATTGCTTCATTTTTATCTCTAATATATCTCTCTTTAACACTCTCATATTTTTTAATATCACGGAAAGGAAGAAGTTCCCACTCGTAGTATGTCCTTATTGCCCTGGCTTTAGAGGTATCTGGGATTCTTTTTCTCGGATTTGCTTCATATTCATCTGCTAGTTCAACTAGCTGTTTCATAAAAAATTTTAGTAATAATCACTTTTAATCTTTTCTGTTCAAAAAAACCTTGTTTCTATTTCAAGAGACGCAACAGGCATAAATATTTTATTGTTATATAATATACTAGGATGAATTTCTCCTATTATTCCAACTTTTTTATTGTTAACAATAATTTCTCCACATCTCCCATCAATAAAACTTGGATGACTACTTTCTTTCATCTCATAAGATAAGGTAAACATCTTCAAGAGGTATTCTAAAACCTGCTTTATTTCAGTAAAATTTGCTTTTTCATGGCATAAGCTAATGCATAATCTTTCCTCCTCCTCAATAGCATTTTTGTTACTATAAAAAACAGTTCCTACCTCAAAAATTTTTTGTGGATAAGAAACATCTGTATTCTCGCTTAATATTTCTATTGAGTTTGCTAACAAGGAATCCCTTAAGATATTTCTTTCAGTTTTTGAATCAACAACCTCTATCAATTTATCTCTAAAATCTTTGTAACCAATTTTTTTGAATTGCTTTTCTTTCGTTGATAAATGATAACTAGAGATTTCCAAAAGCCCTGAACCAATTAAAACTTCTGAAATTTTTCTTTTAATAATTCCAGTTTTACTTTCTTCTCCGATTGTTGAAATAGCAGGAATTTCTGCCTCAAAATTTTCATATCCATATGCAATGGCTATTTCTTCAGCTAAATCAATTTCATGAAGAATGTCAGTTCTGTATGATGGAATTAAGGCATAGTATTTATTCTTTTCCTTTGAATATCCAATTCCCATTTTTGATAAATTCTCTTTTATTTCATTCTCATTAAAATGCATCCCTAAATTTTTATTTAAAAATTCAGGAGAAAAAGTTATTTTTTCAGCTTTCAGATTAGGAGAAAGATATTTTTTGCGTTCTCCTTTGTCTTCAATTTCAACAGCATAAATTCTTCCATTAAAATCAGAAAGGACACTTACAATAATATTCAGTGTTTTATCGAGATACTCTTTATTAAATCCTGAGCATTCTATAAAAACATCTTTTGTTTTTTCAGTTATCTTTCCGGTTTTTTCTGAATTAATAATAGGAGGCATGCTCAAAATTTCTCCTTTTGAATCTTCAAAAATAGGGTATACTTCACAATCTTTCAATAAATAACCATATTCTTTTCCTTTTGGATGTTTGCTTAAAATTTGTTTTGCATTTATTATTTTTGGAAAATCTAATGGTTGAAAAGCAATTTTTTCTGGATTTCTTGCGAGGAAAGTTATAGGAAGTCTAATTTCCTCGAGAGGATAAATTCCTATTGCAAGTTTTTTTCTATTTCTCCCGTAACTTGCATGAAGCTTTTCTTGCAGTTCTATAATTTCCCTTATCTTACTTTCATCAAATTTAATTCCTTTAACAATAGCACAAGCAGTATAAGGTCTTACTTTTTTAACACTTTTCTCAATGACTACCCTATAGTCTTTTAATGGTTTTTCAACCCTATAATTAATTAATCCTTTATCCTTTCCTAAAAAAGCTAAAAATGACCTAGTAAATCCATGCAATGACAGAAGATCCGGCCTATTAGGGAAAACTTCTATACTTATTTCATTATCATTTATACTATCAATAGGAGTTCCAAACATACTTATCCTATTTTCTATTTTCTCATCTATTTTTCCTATTTTCTTTTCCAGCTCTTTTCTATTTAATGTAAGGATTGTCATTTTTTTATTTTTTCAGCTGTTAATATTAAATTATAAAATTTATAATCTAACTGTTCAGCAAACAAATCAACTTTAGGATTAACATAAACTTTTTTAGAAACTCTTATTTTTAAATCATGCCCATTTAACCATTTTTCAGCTTCTTTATAGTTTTTCCATTCTATAAAATGAGTATTTACTTTTGGACCTATCGGTAATGAAAAAATAAATACAGAATTATCAGGACTTTCTTTTACTATTTTTGATAGATATTTACTCGGATTTTTTACGTGTTCAATTGAATCTATGAATAAATACAAATCATAATCTCCAGGATATTCATAATCATTCATATCCACTTTTTTAAAAAATATTATTTCTTTCCAATTTCTGTCTAAATAATTCAATAATTGCTCTGCAAACTTGAAAGCAGAGTCATAAACATCAGCCAAAGTTAATTTAATTTTTCTCGTTTTTAATACAGATTCTCTAATATATTTTGTAGGAACTCCAAAACCTATATCTACAGCGTCTTTTATGTCCAGTTTTTTAATCATTTTCATTATAGTTTTCTGTCTTTCTTGATGCCAGCTTTCCTTCAATAAATTATGAAGATGTAAAACAAACCTCATAGATAATGACTCATAAATTTCATTTCCATATTTAGATATATCTAAATCATAATCCACATAAGATTGTACAACCTTGTCTTTTGTTAAATCAAGTTTTGATAATAGATAATTAATCTCATTCTTATATTTAGGATAATCTATCACAGACTTAGCAAAGTTTCTTAGTTTAGTCTCTTTTGTTTTTATATTCATCTTTTTGTCAACTCCTGCAATGGTTTAAAATCTCTAATAGGTAATAAAGGTTTTTCTATAATTCTGCCTTCATTTTTATAAATCTTATATGCATTTGCTTTTTTTAAAGAAGTTATTATTCTGTATTTATTATCAATGATCTCTAATGCAGAGCAATTATTTAAAGCAATAGCAAATCCTCCTTGTTTTTTTATCATTTTTTTTAAAGATGACCTTCTATTTTTTTCAACATCATAATGTGGACATAACATTATATTAAAAAGGTTTAATGCTTTCAGCTTTATTAATTTCTTGCTTTTCTTTTTTCCGAATTTCATAGAATCACTATTTCCATATTTAAACCAGCAAATTGCACCTGCACTTAATCCTGATAAAACAATCCCTTTTTTCCCAGCTTGATATAATAATTTATCTATTCCATGCTTCCTCCAGATTTTTAACATTCTTAGTGTATTTCCACCACCAACATAAATGATATCAGAATCTAGGATTTTTTTCTTTGTCTCATTTTTAGGAAGTCTATCTTTTTTTGAGATTAGATACAAAACATCGGTTTTGCATTTTAATTTCTTTCCATAATATTTCGAGAAAATTTCAAAATATGTTCTACTATCTCCACTTGCAGATGGAATAAACAAAACTTTTGGATGTTTTTTTCTTGAAAGCTTAATAATCTCTTCATCTATTTTCCTCGTTTCAATTTTATATCCAGGCCTTCCTATTTCACCTCCTCCGATTGCAACTATTTTCATTTTCTCATAACTACATTTAATTTACTGTCTAAATTATCAAATCTGTCATTCAAGTTAATAAATTGGAAATTCATTTCTTTTCTCATAACATCCAAATCATGTTTTACTCTCATAAATCCTATTGTCGTATTTTTTCTATTGAAAAAATCTTTCTCCAGATAAGCATCTCTGAAGCAGCTACAAATAAAGCAATAGTAATCAATGCGTCTATTTCTGGTGGAGATCCGCTTAATAGCCATAAAGCAATAGCTACTATAGCTGAAATAAGAATCCAAAATATTATATCTTCAATTTTTATCATATTATACTTCTAAATAATACATATATTCCTAGTATAATTAGTATTATAATTAATATCCAAAATAAAATCTCCATTATATTAATTTTTCCTTTCATTTATTCAATTCCTATTAATAAAAATCCAAATTTTTTAATATCATCTAGAACATGCATTTCGGTCGGATTAAATTTTGTAACAAAATTTACTTTTTTCTTAATACTTCTTCCAGTGTATTCTTTTGATTCCGGATCATACTCTTCTAAGATTAATATATCTCCTTCCTTTATACTAAAGTCAGCTAGCCTAACTTCAAATTTCTTTTTTCCATCTATTATTTTTTGAAAATGTTCTGGCCAGGTTTTCTTTTTTATTTCCATCTTATTTATTCCAAACTCTCATTTCTCTCAATTTATTAATATCATTCTTGTACATCTCTCTTAAATCAGTTATATTAAAAAATTCCATAATAATCCTGTCAAATCCAGGTCCCCAAGCTAAAACAGGAATATGCTTTCCAAAAATAGGAACTGTAACTTCTGGACGAAACATGCCAGCACCTCCTAATTCAACCCACTCCTTTCTAATAGGATGAAAAATATCTATTTCTAAACTTGGTTCTGTGTAAGGAAAATAGCCAGGTCTTATTCTAATTTTTTCATATTCCATTTTTTTGAAAAATTCTTTTAAATAACCTAATAACTGTTTGAAATTTGCATTTTCATCAACTACAATTCCTTCTGTTTGATTAAATTCAAAGCCATGGCTCCAGTCAACTGTTTCATTTCTGAAACACTTTCCTAATGCAAAATATTTTGCAGGAAATTCCTTATTCTCCTTAATTTTCTTAAGGGTTTGAGCTGATAAACAGGTAGTATGAGTCCTTAAAACAAGTTTCCTGCTTTCAGACTCTTCCCATTTTTCTCCCCACCCCTTTCCTACTATTTTTCCTTCATGAGCTTTTCTAACATTATCAACTAATTTTTTATCATCTATCTTTACTTCTTTCCATTTAATAAAAAAAGTATCTTGTAACTCTCTAACAGGATGGTCTTGTGCAGTGAATAATGCATCAAAATTCCAGAAACTGCTTTGAATTAAATTTCCTTCCATTTCTTTGAATCCCATCTCAAGCCATATTTTTTTTGCATAATCAATTGCCTGGTTAATAAAATGTCTTTTTCCTCCATAAATTCTTGGAACACTACTCATAATATCATATTTCCTTAGTTTCTTTTTTTTCCATACAGAAGATTTGATAACTTCAGGCGTTATAGACTCTATAAGCTCTTCATCTAATCTTTCTTTCATTAGCAATTTCCATGTATAGTTAACAATAACATTTACAATTTTTTTATCTTGTAGTTCAATTATTTCTTTCCTGTTTTTCAGATTTTCAAAGGCATATTTTTCTTCTAGAGAGAGGTCATCAAATTTTTTTGGTAATGACTCTAAGAATTTTTCCTCTAAACTTTTATGAGAAAGCTCTTCTTTTTTTCCAGTTAATATTATATTCTCATTAACTACATTAATCAAAGCTTTTTTTTTCAATACTCCAATACTGGCCTTAAATTCATTATCATTCAATCCTGTTGATGTCTTGGCGTCATTCAATGAGACACTGTTTCTTTCAGCTATAAGGTTCATAAGTCTCCTTTCAGGAAGCCCTTGTCTTGAATAAAGTACACCATTAATACCAAGCTCAACTAACTTTTCTGTTTCAATTTTCAAAGAAACAATTTTTTTATTAGAGAGAAATTCTAAAGCTCTCATAACACTCGTTTTGTCTAATCCAGATTTTTCAGATATTTTGTCCAAATTCCCTTCATTAAGAAAAGGAATTATCTTTCTTTCCAAAAGGCTTAGGTATTCTATTGTCTTTTTGATATCTTCTTTATCTATCATTTAAAATAAAGCACTATTGGGTTTATAAGATTAATCTAAAAATAAGTAAATTAAAGCTAGATATGTTAAAAATAGTAAAGTATAAATATTATCTAATAACCATTATTATATGATAGTAGATATAGATCCAATGTCTGTAGAAGATATGGAAAGAGTGTTAAAACACCTTCCTGAATTTGATCCAAGATGTGATTTTATTAAAGTTGAGTTATATGATTTTAGTCCTTCTGATATATTGAGGCAATCCCGAGATATTACAGTAAAGTTAGGTTTAGATTTAGACGAGAGAGTCCCGGTTTGTTATGAAACTAGAGTTATTGAGCCAACAAAAGATAAATTATTAAGAATATATAGATTAGAAAGAGAAACTAGAGAATCGGAAAATATGAAAAAACGTTGTCAATTTATAAGCTTTAAAACGGCAGAATGGTACCCAGGAGAATTAGATATAATGCTTAATCCTCTTAGTGTAAATATAATTTGTTATGGAGATATTCCTGATTACATTCGCAGAATGAGAGAAGAAATAAAGGGTGCCGTAGAATATTCGATAAAATTATCCAATCATTAAGTTTGATATTTATTATCAGTTAACAATTAAAATTTAAACAGCTCTTCTCGCCAATTTCGTATCACTTCCTAAAATTAAAAATAAACTAATTATATCCTGTTTATTATATTTTTCTTTAGGAAAAACAGTTAATTCACATCCTATTTTTTTACATAAAAAAATATTCTGCTTGATTCTGCTTAAAACAAGTGATTTATCTTTTTTATTTAATTTTTTTAATTCATTAATATCTAATCCAATTCTAATATTATTTTCTTTAGCTAATTTAGCAAAAACTTCATTTAATCCTGAATCCCTTTGTTTTAGTTTATCTTTTCTATTATGAAAACTTAAAAGCAAAACATCAACATCTTTCATTTCAAGGATTTTTCTGTTATAATCATCATCTTTGGAGATAACAATAATTTCCTCTTTTGGAACTTCTTTTTTTATTTTTTGTATCTGCCTACGTACTTCATTAATGTTTAAAGTATCAATTATCATAATAATTATAGACTTATTTTATTTAAAAAACTAATGAATAAAAAATCTTATCCAATAACCGTTCCAACAAAATGCTTTTCATTTAATAAATTATCAAAATTTTTCATATCACCATCTATAACAAACGTTCTTATTTTATATTTTTTAATAATCTTTGCAGCAGTTTGGTCAATAACAAAATGCTGTCCTGGACGAAATTCAATTTTTTTAGCCATTTTTAAAAAATCTTTATAATTAATATAAGGAATGAACTTCGCATTTCTATATTTCCTAGGACTTTTATCATACAATCCAGGAACATTTGTCATGTTAATAAATACGCTGTTAAAATGCTTTGCAAGTTTTGCAGCAGTTGAATCTGATGTTTGTTTTTTAGAATATCTTAAAGCACCACAAATAACTACGTTATACTTTTTTAAATGCTCTTCAATATCTTTCATATCTTTTGGAATGGTTTTATTAAATCTCCTTCCAAAAAAATAAATTAAAAATTTTGCGTTTAATTTAGTTGCCTCTATTCCTAACAAGGATTGAAACATTCTTTTCCTAAACATTTTCTGTTCTTCTAATCCATTAATATAATTTCTAGCAGTTTTCCCTCCACCACAAACAAGAATAAACCTATATCTTCTTGAATTTTTCAGAATAACTTTTTTAAATTCCCTTAAAAATTTCACGTTGATTACATCAGGAATTATTAAACTCCCTCCAAGACTAATAATTACTACCTCTTTCATGTGAATAATAAAAAAGCAAATTATTTAAATATTCTCACATATATAATATAGAATAATAATAGTTTTTAAGAGACTTTAAATGATGTAACCATGACTGAGAAGGAATATAGGTCTGTTGATTATGTATGTCAAAAGCTTAGAGAGTCTATAATTAGATTCCTTCAGCAAAAAGCAGGAGAATTTCCAAATTCTTATCATTATTATCCTAGAGAAGATAGAGGGATAATCTATTATAAAATTCAGGGATTAGAAACTACTCTAACAATTACAAGTGGTGGATTAAAAGAAAACTATAACATGCTTGAAGTTATTGACCAAAATGGAAGAGAAATATGTAGAGAGGAAAGTTCAATAAGGCCTGGAAGAACCGGAACCCATAGAATATCTGAAGCTTATCTTGCAAAATTTATAATGGAGAGAATTGAAAATATCAAGAAAGCTTTGTCTAAACAATAATCTCTAGACACTAAATAATTTATTATCTTTAACATCAAAAATTTTTAATCTCGCTCCACAATCTAACCATCCATGGGCATAATTTAAACATGCAAATGCATTAACATAATCTTTTTTTTCTTTGAAATAAAGCGAGTCTTTCAAGTAACATTCAACCATCAATAAGATTTCTTCAGATTGTTTCTTTTTTCCTATTGAGGACTTTGAATAACCCTGTTTTCCGAGGACTTCAATCTTCTTTGAAGTTGAAGGATTAGGAATTTTAATTCCTAAGGAAAATTCGTCAAAGACTTCAAAATCTCTGATTTTGAATGTATCAGAGAACTTGTTCTCTGAGTCCTTCTTAGAGAATTTTGTTACTCCTATTTTTTCAAAATTCTCTATTGAAACTGATTGCTTTGCAATTTCTAACGCCTTTAATGTTATCACATAATATTTCTCAATTTTTGCTTTTGTTATAAGATTATCCATGAAAATGTATAATAAAAAGAATTTAAATATATTTTCAAACATAAAGTTTTCAATATTTTATTTCTCAAATAAACATTGAATCACCTAAATCATTTAAATAAACCCTATTTTTATTATACAAAAGAAGGTTTTGGGAGAGGAAACTCTCCCTTTTGTTATTCTCATTTATTATCAGGTTTTTAATAAAATGATCTAGACCAAATAAATTTTGAGGTGCTCAAAAACCCTAACACGCCCTAGACTTCACAGGCTGTGTTACAATTCAATTTGATTATTCTCAATAATCAGATAAAAAATTGAAATTTTATTATTGATAGATAATTTTCCTCTTGCTATCCATATTTTTTTCAAATTATGTGCAATACTTGCTAAA